>Ga0209184_1000313_pt1 | contig 58382 bp, 40 predicted proteins | sample EN8Hudsemesocosm_2_FD_184627 | JGI IMG/M metagenome (GOLD analysis project Ga0209184, IMG submission 184627) | Methane-oxidizing microbial communities from mesocosms in the Hudson Canyon - EN8C Hudson Canyon (SPAdes) (version 2) | ecosystem: Environmental > Aquatic > Marine > Cold seeps | place... | reverse complement strand
TTACCTAATCGACCCTCTTGCCTTATTAGTTTTACCCCCTGAGAAGAATAGCTGTGCGCTATTTCATCGGTACCATCATCAGAGCCGTCGGATATGATGACTATTGTTATTTTATCTTTAGGGTAGTCAATCGCTAAACTGTTTTGAATTTTTTCATCTACAACATCCGCTTCGTTGTAACAAGATATAAGCAGTGAAACTTCAGGGAGAAAGTCTTCATCAACTAAAGGAACTTTCTTAGGTGTGATTAAAGAAAGCAATTTCAGCACTAGCGGGTAGCCGATATATACATGAACAATAACGGCAAAAGATAGCACTGTGATATAAAAAATAAATGATGTCATAGTTTTCTAAAGTTACCTGAATTTTTCTGAATATTGACATGTCACTCTATCGAGTAATGAGCATGTTCTGCCAATAATATATAAATAGTGAATAAATGAAGTTTTCACTAAGGAATGAATGGTGCTGAGTTTGAATTTATACACAGTAAGTAAAACGGACAAAGATGCCATTGAAATGACGTATGTTAATATTCCAAACATAGTTTTTGTTGTTAGTGCGATTAAAATACAACAAATAAATACTAGTAAATGAAAACAGATAACTAGTGCTACTTTAGACTTTAGTAATGATGTTGTTGTTTTAAAGTCTTCACGTCCGTGCCAGCGTTCTCTTTTAATAAATTGCGCATAAGTTGTTGGATAGCCATCATGAAATACTTTTAAATTAGCATTAGAAATGATTAAGGCACCAAGCTGTTTTGCTCTCATACAAAAATCATGGTCTTCAGCAGTTCTTAATTTTTCATCAAAGCCTGATATTTTATCAAACAATACTCTGGAGGTGATTAAGTGACCTGAATTGATATATGTAACCGAGTTACTTTCAACAAGTAAATTGAACCAATGATGATTCAAGGCATTGTTATTTTCTGGAGGAGAGCATCGAGAACCAGTAATTACCAGCGGATTTGCATTAATATCCTTTATTGCTCTTTCAATATTATCTTGCCATTGTTGAGTAAGTTTAACGTCAGCATCTAAAAAAACTAATATACTGCCAGAGGCAACACTGACACCGGAATTTCTAACCGCAGCAATGGTACCTGTAGGACAACTCACGACAGTGTCATTATAGGACTGTGCTAACTCAACGGTATTATCCTTGGAACCGTTATCAACAATGATAACTTCATAGCTCTCTTTGGGAGCAAACTTATGAAGTTGTGCTAGCGTGTCAACTATCATATCAGCTTCATTAAAAGCTGGAATTATAAATGATACGACTATTTTATCTGGCATTATGTAACTATTAATATGGCGATTATGTTATTAGTTTGCACTAATTCCTTGTTAGACTTATTATTTTGCCCTAAGGCTAAGCAGATGTAAAAATATATATTTTTACATCAATCGAGTATTACAGGTTATGGAAGATGTGAATATTTTGCTAAACATTTGTTAATGCTAACTTATTATATGATTTGAGATAATGCAGATAAGAATAGTAATAGAGCAATTTAATCCCGCCGATAAAACTAATATCTCTAACAAATGGCGGTCTTTAGAACATAATTCTAATACAAGTGTTTTTTTATCTTGGCAATGGATAGGTAATTGGCTTGATTTAGTTAGCGATAAGCTCTTCCTTGTTGAAGCATACCATGATGATAAAGTTGTTGGCTTAGGCTTTTTTGTTGAAAAAACACGTAAAGTATTTGGCTGTATCCCTGTAAAACAATGGTGGTTACATCGCACTGGAGTTCAGCAGCAAGATCAAATCTGGATTGAGTATAATGACTTCCTGCTAGATAAGTCTTGTTCTGATGCTGTTAGAGAGCAGATGTTCAAGGCTGTCGCTGACTTTGACTCATCAGTGAAAGAAATCATTATCGGTTTGTCTGCTGATGATAGGCTCGAACAGTTCTCACATTCCTTTGCTCAATTAGGTTTTTCATCAACAAACACTGTTGAAACTAATGGTTATCTCGCTACTTTATCGTGCTCAAATGAAGATTATTTAAAAGCGACTCTTTCTAAAAATACTCGTGCTCAAATATCTAGAAGCAAAAAAATATTACAAAGCCAAGGTCAATTAACCTTTGAGGTGTTTTCAGATCCTGAAAAGCTTGCTGAGCTGTACCCTAAGATTGCAAGTATTCATATTGATAAGTGGCAGGCTACTAATGACGGCAGTGGTTTTTCCAACCCAATATTTGCAGGCTTTCATAAAGCCGTTGCCTTGAATAACACAGATGAGTTGGTGCAAATATCAGTGCTAAGTTCGAATGAAGTCGAGCTTGGTTATTTGGTTAATTTTGTTTATAACAACAAAGTCTATTTTTACTTATCGGCTTTACAACAAAGTCCTGATAATAAAGTTAAAATAGGGCTGACTTTACACTCGGAAGCAATTCAATATTATGCTGAGCAAGGCATTCAATCTTATGACTTCCTTGGTGGAGATGCTCGATATAAACAATCATTATCAAATCAAAAATATGGCTTAGCAATGAAGCGCTATTATCGAAATGAGCTACTTTTGCGCCTTGAGTGCCATTTAAAAAACGTTAAGATGAGATTACTTCAAATATTCTCTAGATATTCGAAGTAATATTGTTTGGTTTGCAGCTACATATAGCTAGGTATAATTAACGAGAACTTTGACGGTTACTCTTCAACCTGCACATAATTATCACCACAAGAAAAAGCTATTAAGCGACTAAGTTGCGTTAAGCTATAACCACTTTCATTCTTCAAGTTATTAAAATACTCCTGAATAGCGGCTAAGCTCTTTTTACTTTGTAAGCCGCCATCAATAATCTTCTGTGCTCTCAGGTACGCTTCAACATCGCTGCTGAGAATAAAAGTATCTTTACCGAGTAAACGTAAGGCGTAAGGGCCTGTATTTCCGCCAAGGCGTTGACCGTGCTTTTTTAAATGTGCCCATAAGCCAATAATATCTTCACTTGGCCAGTCATTAATGAATTGGGCAAAGCTTTTGCCGTCAATTTGTTGTTCAAAAATCATCTGCGCATTGGCTTTAATGGTTTTTACTTTATTGAAATTACGGATGATCTTTGGATCTGCTGCTTTTCTTTCTAGCATTTCCTCAGGCATCATCAATATTTTTTCAATGTTAAAGTTGAAGAATGTTTCTTCAAAGTCAGGCCATTTATTTTCTACTACCCGCCAAACAAAGCCAGACTTAAATATTTGCTTAGTAAATGCTGCGAGAATGCGATCATCACCTAATTTTGCAACATTCTGTTGTGCAGCGATATCGTCATGTAACTTCTTGCCGACTATTTTTTTGCCAAGTAATGCTTCAAGGGCTTTTACCCCGCCTTTTCGCTCTGCTGCGCGAGCAAAAAGTGTTTTAAATGCTTCAGGTTTATTTGAATTCATAGGTATAGCCAAATCCTAGTTTACTGATACGGCCAAAGTCATCTTCCGAGACAAAACCATAGAAATTAAATGAATTGTGTTTGTTAATTTTGTAGCCTATGCCGCTACCGAGCCAAGCATTATTGTATCCACCTGAGCCCATGCCAGCACCACCAAAAGCTAAAACTGTCCAATGATCGGTTATCGGCCGAAGCGCCATAACGCCAAGGTATCCGCCATTACTGGTGTTTTGCACCATAACAACATCATTTTGCAACTCACTTTCATCATTAACAACCACTTCACCTTGATTATGATTGATACCAGCCATAGGGAAAACCATCCACTTTCCGGTATCTACACCCAAAGCACTCAGTGGTAAAAAAGTACCAATAGAATAATTATTTTTGTGCCCGCCATCATCATACTCAGAACGACTTAGTGAAAAGTTCATAATGCCAAAGTCGAATAACCAAGAGCCACCGAAGCGCCACTCGCTAGCATCTTTGTTGGTTTTGGCATTTAACTTTCGTACAGGATCAAGTGCTAAAGAACCCGATAGCGTAACATCATCGGTGTAACCAACCCCTAAACGGGTAATGACTTTGGTCGGGTCATCTTGGTGTTTTTCTTTCTGCTGCTCTTTCTCTGTAGCTTGGTTTGCTGTAACAACAGAGCTAAAACTCATCAATAAAAGTATTATGATTTGACGCATTATTTTCTCATTAGTTGAGCTTAGTGATTAATACCACTATGACGTAATAATGCTTCAATTGCAGGTGCTCTGCCTCTGAATTTTTTAAATAATTCACTTGGCTCTTCACTACCACCCTTTTCAAGAATGTTAGTTAAGAAGGCTTGTCCGGTCGCTTGATCAAAGATGCCTTGCTCTTCGAATAAACCAAAAGCATCGGCAGATAACACTTCCGCCCATTTATAGCTGTAGTATCCGGCAGAATAGCCACCACCAAAAATATGGCTAAAGCCGTGTTGGAAGCGATTAAATTCAGGTGCTTTTACTACGGCATATTGCTGGCGTACTTGATCAAGAACGTTTTGAATATGCTGTGCATTATTTTCTGAATTAGGGTTAAAACTTTCATGCATAGTAAAGTCAAAAATACTGAACTCTAACTGACGTAGCATTTGCATAGCCGATTGAAAATTCTTAGCGGCTAACATTTTATCTAGCATGGCTTGTGGCAGTGACTCACTAGTTTCAAAATGGCCTGAGATAAATGCCAAAGCTTCTGGTTGCCAACACCAGTTTTCTAAAAATTGGCTTGGTAGCTCAACGGCATCCCATGGCACACCGTTAATACCTGCAACACTGCTAGCATTAATTTGGCTTAGCATATGGTGAATGCCGTGGCCAAACTCATGGAACAAGGTTACCACTTCATCGTGGGTAAATAACGCAGGGTTATCGCCTACAGGGCCATTAAAGTTACACGTTAAATAAGCTACAGGGTATTGAATTGAACCGTCAGCTTTTTTAGCTCTACCTACGCAATCATCCATCCAAGCGCCGCCACGCTTTTTCTCTCGTGCATAAAGATCTAAATAAAAGCTACCACGTAGCGCGTTATCACGGTCAAACACATCATAAAAACTGACATCGCTATGCCATGTATCTACACCTTCACGTAATTTGATTGATAAGCCAAATAGCTTATGAACAACTTCGAATAAACCCGAGACAACTTTGTCTTTCGGAAAGTATGGGCGCAGCTCTTCATCAGAAATAGCATAACGGCTTTGCTTTAACTTTTCGCTGTAGTAAGCCAGATCCCATGCTTGTAGATTATGCTGAGAAAACTCACTAGCAGCAAAGTCGGTGAGTTCTTGGAAGTCTTGTTTGCCTTGGTGTTGAGACTTAAGTGCTAAATTCTCTAAGAATTCCATCACTTCACTGGTTGAATTAGCCATTTTCGTGGCTAATGAATGTTGAGCGTAGTTATCAAAATCAAGTAAGCCTGCAAGCTCATGACGCAGAGAAAGTAACTCATTCATTATATTGCTGTTATCAAATTCATTGGCATTAGGGCCTTGTTCCGATGCGCGAGTAACAAAAGCAGTATAAAGCTTTTCGCGTAAACTAGCGTTATCACAATACATCATTACAGGCAGGTAACTTGGGATATCTAAGGTAAATGTGTAGCCGTTATTGTCTTTACTTGTTGCTAACTCTTTTGCGGCTGCTAAGGCACTTTCAGGTAAACCGGTCAGTTCTGCTTTATCAGCAATAGTAATGCTAAAGGCATGAGTAGCATCAAGTACGTTATTACTAAAGTTCGAGCTTAGCTCAGAAAGGCGAGTAGAGATTTCACCGTAACGTTTTTTATCTTCATCACTCAACGCTATACCGGATAATTTAAAATCACGTAATGCATTAGTAATTACTTTTTGTTGTGCAACATCTAGCGAAGCAAACTCATCACTGTCGTGTAAGGTTAAATATGCTTGATAAAGTGCTTCATGTTGGCCAACAAAGGTGCCGTACTCAGAAAGTAGTGGTAAACAAGACTCATACGCCTCACGTAATTCATCGCTACTCACCACAGAATTCATATGTGAAACGGGTGACCATAATTTAGATAATACGTCGTCAATCTCATCAATAGGTAAAACTAGGTTGTCCCAAGTAAACACAGTATTGTCGGCAAGCACTTGTGCAATTACCTTTTTGCAATTACTTATGGCTTGTTCAACGGCAGGCTTTACGTGATGAGGTTTTATCTTTGAAAACTCGGGTAAAGTTTGCTCTGAAGAGGATGACTGAATTAAAGGATTGTTCATAACATATTACAAATAGCGAAGTGATAAACTAAATGTGAGACCAAATACCTCCAAATTCAAGGTTTTGCAGAAAAATACACTATTATCAGCTTACATTTTTCATACATTTTTTGATTTGTTGCCGCTTATGTTAGTTCTTTGTTGCTTTGTTGTTATAAGGTTGGTGATTGTTTGTCTATTATTTGCGCTAAATTTTTATATGGCGCACAATAACTTAGTTGATTAAAAAATTACTTTAGCACCGCCGCTTTACTTGAATCCTATGTGTATAAAAACCTATATAAAATTTTTCCTGATAGTTACTTTTTTCGGTATCTCTAATGCAAAGGCTGAAATAAAAAATATTTCGCTTGAGCAACTTTCTGTGGCTGACGGTTTATCTCAAGGAACAGTCAATACTATTTTTCAAGATAAAACGGGTTATATTTGGCTAGGTACAGAAAATGGCATAGATATTTACGACGGTTTTAAAGTTAGACCTCTCCAAGGTCCAGATAATGACTTTAGCTCCTTTTCAGGCAGTATGATCAAACAAGATAGCCATGGCTTGATGTGGTTAAATGTAGTGGGTAAAGGGCTTTATACATTTGACTTGACCACTAACCAATACCAATTAATTTTTACAGAAGATCCAAATAATAAAGAAAACTTTATTGTCGATGTACTCGAAGCGGATAATCAGAATGTTTGGATTGCCACTTCAAAATCATTAATTTTATATAATCAACAATCAAAAAAGCAGGTAGAAAAAGTAAACCTTAGCGAGCAGCTTGTTGCCTTTGATACCATTTATAGAATCTCAATAGATAAGGGAGTTATCTACCTTGCAACGCGAGTTGGTATTTTTGCTTATCACATAGAAAAATCGATATTAAAGAAATTGCCCGAAATTTCCGCTACAAGTGCAGCTGGTCATCAATATGATGTTGATGAAGCAAAGAAAGTTTATACATTACATATTGATAATGACGTCTTATATTTTGGTACCAACGATGGTGTTTTCTCTTTAAATATTGATGAAATTAATCAATATTTAACAGCAGCTGTTAAGTTACCTTTGTATGAATTGGTCATTCAAGACTTGGCAGTTTGGCAATTAGCTCCTCATAATAATGAACTCTTTATTAGCAGCGATAAAGGGTTGTCGGTTATTGATTTTCAAAGTGGTAAAAGTGAGTTTTTATTTGGTTTATCAGATAGCTCCGAGCATATAACAGATAATACAATCATTTCTTTAATGATTGATAAACAGGGAGTGTTTTGGCTTGGTTCAAACTCACTTGGTTTGTTTAGTTGGAATTCAAAAAGTACCTTAGTAAAGAATTTTCGCTATCAACGCTACGATAAGAACAGTTTAAGCCACAATGCTGTTTATCATATTAGCCAAGAAAAACAGGATGAAAATATTCTTTGGGTTGCAACGAGTAATGGCATTAATAGAGTAAATATTAAGACAAATGAAGTAGAAAGCTTTCTGGAAACTTCAGATACCAAATCTACTTATAATAAAAGTAATGTGATAAATATAGCTGAGGATAATCAACAGCGTCTTTGGTTAACAACTTCTTTAGGTGTTGCCTTATTTGATTTGAAAACCCAAGCGTTAGTTGACTTGCCCTTCAGTGAAGCTGTTAATAAGCGATTACAATCTGATGTTTATACAATGGTAATTGATCAGCAACAACAACTTTGGTATCTCGATGATAAGTCACTGATATCTATTTCTTTAGTGACAGGAGAAGTTGATGCGTTAGTTAAACTAAATGCCTTATTTGCTAAAGACCCTATTTGGAATATTCTTGGTTTTCTTCCTGGTAGTCAAAAACTCCTTTTCTCAACTAACAATGCTTTGTGGCAATACGATACTGAAAATGGTCAAGCAAAACTGCTCTATAAGCATGCTGGAATTACTGAAACCGAGTGGAGCTACATTGATTCATGGCAATTAATTGATAATACCCTTTGGCTAGCATTTTCAGGCAAAGGCTTAGTGGGTTTATCATATGACACCTTTGAACTTAAACACTTCTTTCACAGCAGTAATTCAATAATTGATAATAATGTCTATGGGGTAATGGCTGACGAAAACAATAACTTATGGTTATCTAGCCACCAAGGACTATTTGAGCTGAATACTCAGAGTTTTCACCTTCGTCAATTCACCATGAAGGATGGGTTTCCAGCAATGGAATACAATGCCGGAGCTTATACGAAACTCGATGATAATAGGCTTGTGTATGGTTCGATGGAAGGGATAAGTATTTTTGATCCTATCAAGATAACGGATGTAAATAATGCTGAGTTTAATGTTTATATAAGTGATGTTGAAGTGCTATCGCGGCAATTGAAACACTCATTTATCATAAGCAACAATGACACGATTGATTTAGCGTATGATGATGTTGGTATTCATATTGATTTCTCAACGTTTTCCTATTTACACAATGAACATGTTATTTTTGAATATAAGCTCATTGGTGAAACAGATGTTGACTCTCCACCAACGAGAGAAAGCTATATAACGTTTCCTACGCTTTCCTCAGGAAAACATCGCTTAGCTGTCATTGCCACCTCTCCAACAACGGGGTTACGTTCTAACCCTGTCTACCTAAATTTTAATGTTAGCTATGCTCCTTGGCTTTCTCCTTACGCATATCTGTTCTATTCGGTTCTCATCATGTTATTAAGTTTTATGTGGCTTAATTACCGTAAAAAACAACAGCGTTTACTCATAGAGGCACATGAACAAGTTAAATACCGAGAAAACCGGCTACAACTAGCATTAACAGGGAGTAATAGTGAGGTTTGGGATTGGCAAGCAGAAGATAATTTGATGTTTGGTAAGCGTATATCACTTGAATTAGGCTATAAAAATGAGGCGTTATTTTATCCCTTTATCGAACATATAAATTTAATTCACCCTCTGGATAAACAAGGGTTTATTAGTAAGTGGCAACTGTTTATTGATGCTGCAGATTTAGATAATAACTTTGCTTGCACTTACCGTTTAAGAGCTAATGATGGTAATTGGTTGTGGTATAAAGATTTAGGTAAAATTGTTGCGGTTGATTCCTCTAAAAAGCCAATACGAATTACCGGATCTTATACCAACATTACAGAATCTCGAGCTAATGAAGAACGTGCTCAGTTTTACGGTGATGCATTTAAGCATACCAAAGATTGGGTCTTTATCATTGACGGCAGCATTTCAAGAGTAACGGTAAATCAATCAATGCGAGATGTCTTTGGTTGGCAGGCAGAAAAGTTTGATTTTCAGGCCGATCTTTTAGGTATAGATAAAGACAGACAAGCTTTTTATGCTGAGTTACTCAACTCATTAAGCTATGGTGAAAACTGGCGTGGTGAAGAATTAATCACCACACTTAGAGGTAATGAATATCATGTAATCGTTAATATTAGCGTCGGAAAAAATTCCCTAAGTGATGAACTGCACTACATTTTTGTACTGACAGACATAAGTGCCCAGAAAAGTGCTGAGAATGAATTGCGGTTATTAGCAAACTACGACCACCTTACTGGTTTGCCAAACCGTTCATTGCTGCTTGATAGAATTGAACACGCCATTGAACACGCGAACCGAGTAGATGAACCTATTGCATTATTTTTTATTGATTTAGACAGGTTTAAACAAGTCAATGATTCGTTGGGGCATGACTATGGTGACTTATTGTTAAAAGAGCTGACACATCGATTAACTAAAGCTTTACGCTCTGATGATACAGTCGCTCGAATAGGTGGTGATGAGTTTGTGGTGTTGCTTGAGTCTTTTTCAAATAGCAATCAACTTGGGCATGTGGCGCAAAAGATTATTGAAGCAATTGGTGAGCCTGCTAAGTTAAAAAGTAATGTTGTTAGTGTTGGCGCAAGCATTGGTATTGCTTTATATCCAAGCGATGCAGATGACTCTGACCAATTGTTACGCAATGCCGATGTGGCTATGTACCATGCCAAGCAACTTGGGAGAAATAACTTCCAGTTTTTCACATCACAAATGAACATTGAAGCTCAGGCTCGTTTGGGTAATGAATCAAAACTTAAACAAGCGGTTATTAACCAAGAGTTTATTAACTATTACCAACCTATTGTAAACTCTGCTAAAGGTGAAATTGTTGGCTTTGAGGTGCTTATGCGATGGGATTCACCTGAAGGTCTTATTATGCCTGGTGACTTTATCCCATTGGCAGAAGAATTAGGGCTTATTATCCCTATAACTGAAATGGCGCTTGAGCAAGGCTTTAAACAATTAAAGCAATGGCGCTTGACCAATCCAGACTTGTGTTTATCTGTTAATTTAGCTGTTCAGCATTTTGCTAAAGAATTCTTTGCCGGCTATGTTGAAGAGTTATTAACAGCGTTTGATTTACCCGCGAGTGCCTTAAGGATTGAAGTTACTGAAAGTGCTTTAATTTCTGAACCTGAAAAGTCAATTAATACTATGTGTGCGCTTTCTAGGCAAGGAGTAAAACTTTCGCTAGACGATTTTGGCACGGGTTACTCTTCCTTGTCCTATTTAAAAAAACTACCATTGGACGTGATTAAAATAGATCGTAGTTTTGTTTCAGGCATTGGCAAAAGTGAAGCAGATGAAGCCATTGTAGATACCACGCTAGTTTTAGCGAAGCGCTTGAGTATGCATTGCATTGCAGAAGGTGTTGAGACTATTGAGCAATTACAGTATTTATCAGAGAAAAAGTGTCATTATATTCAAGGGTATTTATACTCTAAGCCTATTTCAGCACAAGCAGTATCTGACCGGTTGCTTTCAAGTAAACAAACTTATATCACAACAAAATAGTTGTTAGTTTGTAACAACCTCTTGAATACCTACACATTGATAACCATATTTATAGAAAAGACACTTTAGGATTAATTACTATGACACAACACTTTGATTATCTTGCCATTGGTGGTGGTAGTGGTGGCATTGCCTCTGCTAATCGAGCAGCTAAATTAGGCAAGAAAGCTGCCGTTATTGAAGCAAAGTATATTGGTGGCACTTGTGTCAACGTTGGCTGTGTACCTAAAAAGGCTATGTGGTACGCAGGACAAATTTCTGATGCGATAAAGTATGCGCACGACTATGGTTTTGAACAGTTCCTCACTAAAGGCGAAAGTCAATTTGACTGGGCAAAATTGGTGGCGAATCGTGAAGCCTACATTGAGCGTATTCATGCAGCTTATCAACGCGGCTTTGATGCAAATGACGTAACCGTTATTAATGGCTTTGCTAAGTTTGTTGATAAAAATACCGTTGAAGTTAATGGTGAACTCATTACGGCTGATCACATCACCATTGCTACAGGTGGCAGACCATCAATTCCTAGTATTGAAGGGGCAGAGTTTGGTATCGATTCTGATGGTTTTTTTGCTCTAACAGAGCAGCCAAAAAGTGTTGCAGTTGTTGGTGCCGGTTATATCGCCGTTGAGTTAGCGGGTGTTTTTCATGCCTTAGGTACACAATCTCATCTGTTAGTACGCAAAGAAAAACCATTACGTGGTTTTGACGATATTTTGAGTGACACCTTAGTTGAGCAGATGGCCAAACATGGACCAAGCTTGCATAACCATAGTACCCCTGAGCGTATTGAAAAGTTAGCGGATGGCACGTTAATGGTGCACTTAACTAATGGCAACACCATAGGTCCGGTTGAAAAGCTCGTTTGGGCAATTGGTCGAGAGCCTGCAATTGATAATATTAACCTCGAGCTTGCTGGCGTTGAATTAAATGACCGTGGTTTCATCAACACAGATAAATTCCAAAATACTAATGTAGAAGGCATTTATGCGGTTGGTGATAATACTGGACGTGCTCAGTTAACACCGGTTGCCGTTGCAGCAGGGCGTCGATTATGTGAACGCTTATTTAACAATAAGCCTGACTTACATTTAGATTACTCAGGTATTGCTACAGTAGTGTTTAGTCATCCAGTGATCGGCACGGTGGGCTTAACTGAAGCAGAGGCCATAAGTGAATATGGTGAAGATAACATCACCGTATATAACTCGCAGTTTACTGCGCTTTATCAAGCGATTACTGAAGATCACCGTGATCCTACACGCATGAAGTTAATTTGTGCTGGTAAAGATGAAAAAGTGGTTGGTTTACACAGTATTGGTTTTGGTAGTGATGAGCTATTACAAGGTTTTGCTGTTGCCATGAAGATGGGGGCAACTAAAGCTGATTTTGATAATACTATTGCAATTCACCCTACCTCTGCAGAAGAGTTTGTCACTTTATAATTGTTGACGGTTAACTCAAATATAAAAAGACGAGTACTAGCACCTTCAGTACTCGTCTTTTTTATTACAACAGAACTATTACTCAACCGTAATGGTGATTTTTTTAGATACAACAGCTGGTTTGTGTGGAATATGATGATGATCGCCCATAATCAGCTGCAAAGTATGTTTACCTTTAGGCAAAGTTAAAGTGGTTTGAGTTTGTCCGCCACCAAAGTGTTTTACATCACTGCCCATTGGCATATCAAAAGCAGGCAGTGAGGCTTTATCGACTAATAAATGATGATGGCCAGTATGTTTTTTCTCAACACCTGCAGGTGCAACTCCCATATCTTTTAAGCCAAACTTAACGGTAAATGTCTCTGGCACTGTTGCACCATCAGCAGGGGAAATAATGTAAACATTGGCACTTTTAGGTGCTACTGATTGTGGCAGGCTATTCGCGTTTACAGCCTGTATTGGTGTAAATGCAGCGCTCAGCCCGAACGCTAATAAAGATAGTGGAAGGATTTTTTTCATAATATAACTCACCTATTGCAGTTTGTTGTTTTAACTAGGTTCTCTAAAGCTTACTAAAGTAGCTTTACTGGTTAAAGCAGTCAATAAGTGCTTGGGATAGATCAAAGCTTTTAATGAAAGCATTGTTAATATTAAGATGGCTTTGTTAGTATGGTTTGCTCTTTGAGCATTCTTCCACTGCATTGTAGGTTTTATTTGTGCGAATTCTTGTCTGTTATCTCACGGTTATCTTGATTGCTATGCAATCAATTAGTGCGATCGCGGCTGGAAAAACCTCACATCAAGAACCTTATCAACATTCACATGTAAGTTCAGTACAAGAAAACAGCCATCATAGCCACCAAGATAACGAGCAGCACAATGATGATGCCGATCATCCTGACTGTCATGCAAATCATTGTCATCATAGTAATCTAGTGTACCTTGAGCTTTGTTCAAAAGTTCACTTGCCAATAGAGGCTGCAAAACAAGTACTAGATAGAACTAAGGTTTTTAATTCCCTAGCCGTTAGTCCAGATCTGCGCCCACCCATCGTTTAATTTTTAATGTATCCCATGCGAATTATTTCGCGACTTTAAAATATTAAACGAGATCTTTATGAATTTTATTAAATCATTCAGCTTGCTGGCTGCTGTATTCTTGCCAGTAATTTTTACCCAGATAAACGCTACTCAAACCTCACAGACAGATAACCACAGTGATGAAACTCAATTATTGAGCTTTAGCGCTAAACAAATGCAAATGGCAGATATTCAAGTAGGCCAAATAACAGCAAAATATATGGATAAGCGCCTTTATGCGCCAGGAGAAGTGCAAGCAAATGGCTATACCAGTTATGTTGTTTCGCCACGCGTTGAGTCTGTTATTGTTCGCCGTCATGCCATATTGGGTGAGCATGTAGAGCAAGGACAAGCATTAGTGACCTTGTTTAGTGAAGATGTTGCTCAAGCTCAAGCTAAATATAGAATTGCTTATGCTGACTGGCAGCGTGCACGAAGCGTAAGCAAAGATGTGATCAGTGAAAGCCAACGACTTTCAGCTGAAACAGATTACATCGCCGCTTTTAGTCGTTTAAAAGCTTACGGTTTATCTAAACAGGCAATTGAGTTGATAGCGCAAGATAATAGTTCAGCTTTAGGCGAATATACTTTAAAAGCAGAGCGCTCTGGTTCTGTACTTTCAGATGATTTTCAACAAGGCCAACGAGTAAGTGCTGGCGATAGTATTATGGTGTTGACGGATGAAAGTGAACTATGGGTTGAAGCAAGGTTAGCTGCCAATAATAGTCTGCCACTTTCTAAGGGCACTAAGGCCCAAGTGATACTGACAGCAAGTCAGAGCGGTGAAAGTAGTAGTTATCAGGCGCAAGTTATTCAACAAGCACACACGATTGACCCTAAAACACGTACGCGAGTTGTACGTTTAAAGGTAAAAAACACTAATCACCAATTACACCCGGGCTTATTTGTTGATGTATATTTTTCTTTATTGACGCCAAAACCTGTATTGGTTGTGCCTGAAACAGCACTATTGCGTTCAAGTGATGGCGATTGGATAGTTTACCGTAAGAGCGATACAGCTAATCAATCACAAGGTGTAGCTAAAACGGAAAATCATAGTTATGAAAAAGGTATTGAAGAAGCTGGTCATGTTGACGAGGCCGAGCATAGCCATCAGGCAGATAAACATAAACCTGATAAACATACTCACAATGAAGTAGCTAAAGCAGAAAATCATAAATATGAAGAAAGTGGTCATGGGGATGAATCTGAGGATAGCCATGAAGAAATAGCGGAAATGGAAATATCACATGTTCATGGTGAACATTCAGCAATGCCAATAACCTTTGTTGCTCAGGAAGTGCAGCTAGGTGCTGTATTTAGGGTGTTTTCACCGGAAACAAAGGAGTGGTTAAGTTGGCGAGAAGTTACCGGTATAGCAGCAAATAGCCACGTTGCTATGACAGGTGCTTTCTTCATTGCTTCACAAGGCGCTAAAAGCGGCTTTGACGCCCATAATCACTAAATTTGCGAGTATTTCCATGTTAAATCGTTTAATTGAATGGGCTATCAGTAATAAATTATTGGTGGTCATCGCCTTGTTAACCCTTATTGTCAGTAGCGTTATGGTACTTCCTAAGCTAAACCTTGATGCCTTTCCTGATGTAACTAATGTACAAGTAGTTATCAATACTGAAGCGCCCGGTTTGGCGGCAGAAGAAGTTGAGCAATTAATTACTTTTCCTATCGAAGCGCTAATGTATGCCTTGCCTGATGTTGAACAAGTACGTTCAATTTCTAAAACCGGACTGTCAGGCATAACGGTGGTGTTTAAGGAAGGTACCGATATCTATTTTGCTCGACAGTTAGTTTTTGAACGCCTGCAAGCGGCGAAAGAGCTGATCCCTCAAGGAATAGGTGCACCCGAAATAGGCCCAAACACTTCTGGGTTAGGTCAAGTATATCAGTACTTACTAACAACAGAAGACGGCTATGATATAGATATCATGACGCTGCGTAGTCTTAATGATTGGCTAGTCAAATTGATGCTGATGCCAATTGATGGTGTCACTGAAGTATTATCGTTTGGTGGTGAAGTTAAACAATATCAGGTCAATATCGAGCCTAACAAATTATTAGCTTATAAGTTAAATCAACAGCAGGTTATTGAGGCAATTGAACAAAATAACCAAAACGCCGGTGGTTGGTACTTAGACCGTGGTCAAGAGCAGCTTGTCATTCGTGGTATGGGTTGGTTAGCATCAGGTGAAAATGCTTTGCTTCAAATTGCCCAAGTACCGTTAAAAACTATTGATGGTGTTGTGGTAACTGTTGGTGATGTTGCCACAGTACGCCTAGGTAGTGAGATTCGCCAAGGTGCGGTCACTATGTCTAACCGTGATGACCAAGGGAATATTCAAAGTGTTGGTGAAGTGGTTACCGGCATTATTTTGAAACGCATGGGAGCGAACACTAAAACCACCATTGATGGTATTAACGCAAGAGAAGCGATGATCAATCAGGCGCTTCCTGAAGGGGTTAAGTTTGTTGTTTTATATGACCAAGCAGAGCTAATTGAACAAGCAGTTACCACGGTTGTAGATGCTCTGTTAATCGCTTTTGTGCTGATAATCATCATTTTAGCGTTGTTTTTAATGAACTTATCGGCAACCTTCTTAGTACTGATCTCTATCCCAATCGCTATTGGCTTAGCGCTTTTAGTGATGACATGGTTGGGTCTGTCAGCAAACTTAATGTCGTTAGGTGGCTTAGCTGTTGCTATTGGCATGCTAGTTGATGGCGCTGTGGTCATGGTTGAAAATATTTTTAAACATTTAGCACAAGTGCAAACTCGCACGCTGCAGAAGTTAACAGCAAAGCAAATTCAAAGCACGATTACTCAAGCTGCTCAGTCGGTTGTTAGACCTATATTTTTTGCAACATTCATTATATTAGTGGTATTTATGCCGCTATTTAGTTTTGAAGGTGTTGAAGCCAAGTTATTTCAACCGATGGCAATTAGTATTATGTTGGCTATGTTAGCGGCCTTAACTGTGGCAATTATCATTGTTCCAGCATTGGCCAGTATATTGTTTAAACATGGCGTTAGGGTAAGAGAAAGTTCTGTTTTAAAGCCGCTATTGGCGCTATATAAAACCTCTTTGTCTAAAGCGCTAGTTTGGAAAAAAACTATGGTTGGCTTTGCGTTATCTTTGATGACCTTCGCTATGCTACTGCTACCTCAGCTAGGCACAGAGTTTGTACCAGAGTTAGAAGAAGGCACAATTAATTTACGGGTTACTTTAGCACCTTCGGCTAGTCTAGATACTGCATTATCGGTTGCCCCTAAATTAGAAAAACTATTATTAAGCTTTCCTGAAGTGACTTATGCCCTGAGTAGAGTAGGTCGCCCAGAGATTGGTGGGGATCCTGAGCCAGTTAATAATATAGAAATTTACTTAGGATTACAGCCAGTGAGTCAGTGGGTAAGTGCTAATAATCGTAATGATTTACAAGCACAAATGGCTGAAAAGCTAGCGCAGTATCCTGGTCTATTGTTTAATTTCTCTCAACCTATTGCCACCCGAGTTGATGAATTACTTTCAGGGGTAAAAGCGCAATTGGCTATTAAATTGTTTGGTAGCGATTTAGCTGTACTTGCAGAGAAGGGGCAACAAATAGTATTGGCAGTACAGGGAGTAAATGGCGCAAAAGATGTCGCCATGGAGCAAATTTCTGGTGAGTCGCAACTGGTGATCAAGCCTAAACGTCGACAACTTTCTCGCTATGGTTTATCGGTAGCGGATGTGATGAATGTCGTTAGTGATGGTCTAGGTGGTCGCGCGGCAGGTCAAATAATAAATGGTAATGAACGTTATGATATTTATGTGCGTTTGGCTAAAGCATTTCGACAAGATATTGCCGCGATAAGTGAACTTCGAGTATTAGCGTCAAATGGCGCTTGGCTACGCTTAGCTGACATTGCTGAAATTGCCATTGAATCAGGACCTCCTCAGGTTAGACGTGATGATGTGCAAAGGCGAGTGGTAATTCAAGCCAACGTTAAAGGTCGAGATATGGGCAGTGTTGTTGCAGAAATTCGACAGGCTATCGCTCAACAAGTCGAACTGCCAAGCGGTTATAGTGTACAAATTGGCGGGCAGTTTGAATCTCAGCAAAGGGCACAGCAACGTTTGATGTTAGTTGTACCACTGTCATTGGCGTTGATTGCTTTATTACTTTATTTTGCTTTTAACTCTGTAGGGCAAGCACTGCTGATTTTACTCAATGTACCACTGGCAACGATTGGTGGTATTGCCGCTTTGTATATCTCGCAACAGTATTTATCGGTACCAAGCTCGGTGGGCTTTATTACACTTTTTGGTGTTGCAGTGTTAAATGGTGTGGTGATGGTTGAAAGTATAAATAACGAGGTTAAGCTGGCGTTAGATAAAACTAGCTTAACGGGGGCTGTGATAGATAAAGCTATCTTTGATGGCGCAATAGCACGACTAAGACCTGTGTTAATGACTGCTCTCACTTCTTTGCTAGGCTTATTACCAATGCTGATGTCAACAGGTGTTGGGGCGGAAATACAAAAGCCGCTAGCAACCGTTATTGTTGGAGGCTTGGTAAGCGCCACGCTACTGACTTTATTTGTATTGCCTGTGCTTTATCGCTTTTTCTCGATAAGAAAGTTAACGCAAATACACGAGTGATCTTGTAGGCTTGTTTTGATATCGATAAATACTTGCAATTTTATGGAAATATTTATCGTTATTTTTTTTGAAAGCTTTCATAAATAACATCATAAAAAAAATTTTTACTGGTCAATCTGTTGCTAGGTGTTGCTGTGTCTCGCTTATGTTTTTTTGTTCTGTAAAAGTGTCAATAATCTGTAAAAAAAGTTTAATAATGCTCTGGTAATCACGGCAAATTCTGATAATCTCTTACCTCGTTATTTTTCGCTAGTTGATTTTTCGTACAGCTAATGAATAACGTGTAAATTAAATTATCCACAAAATATAAAAATGAAAATATTGCGTATTAAAAGGCTTTAGTACTCTGCTTTTTTCAATGAAATCAAACTAGTATTTTCATCAGGCCAGTTTTGCGTCATGCAATCCTCTGGCTATTTTTCGTACTTGATCACAAGGTTATCCACAAGAGGATCTTGGATCTAAGCAATTAAGTACACTGATAAAGTGGAGCCTATCTGCACTTTATGGCATGCTTAGCCATCTTTAGCTTATTTTAGTCACTTCGTATATTTCTTATGACAACTTCTGCACCTACAAATGCTGCTAATAGCACGCAAACTCCATTGATTTTAGTTGATGGTTCTTCGTACTTATTTCGTGCTTATCATGTTCCATATTTACAAGCACTCTCAACGGCCGATGGCCAACCGACAGGAGCAATTACGGGTGTGTTAAACATGTTGCGTAGTCTGAAAAAGGACTACCCAAATGGCAATATTATTGCCATTTTCGATGCTAAAGGTAAAACTTTTCGTAATGACATGTATCCAGAATATAAAGCCAATCGTCCACCAATGCCGGATGATTTGCGCAGCCAAATTGCGCCATTACACGAAATTATTACTGCGATGGGATTGCCGTTATTAGTAGTTCCGGGAGTTGAAGCTGATGATGTTATTGGTACCCTAGCAAAGCAAGCTGATGAGTTAGGTATAGAGACAGTTATATCAACTGGCGATAAAGATATGGCTCAGTTGGTAACGCCGCATGTACGCTTAATTAATACCATGACAGATGTTGAGATGGATGTTGCTGGCGTTAGTGAAAAGTTTGGCGTTCGTCCTGATCAAATCATCGACTATCTTGCTCTAATGGGCGATAAAGTTGATAACATCCCAGGCGTTGTTAAATGTGGTCCTAAAACAGCCGTGAAGTGGTTAACTGAACACGGCACCCTCGACGAAGTGATTGCAAACGCCGATAAAGTAAAAGGTAAAATTGGTGAAAACTTGCGTGATGCGCTAGAGCAACTGCCTTTATCTTATCAACTGGCTACCATAAAGTGTGATGTTGAACTCGAGCAAACAGCAGGTGAATTATCAGCCAATGAACCAGATGTTGAAGCATTAACTAAGCTTTACCAAAAATTTGAATTAAAACGCTTACTCGCTGATTTAGGTAATGGCGGTGATTCTTCTCCGGCTACAGCCAATAAACCATCAAGCAAGTCAGCAAGTTCAGCAGACGAACAAGCAGAAGTGAATTCAGTAGACGTTGAATCGATTGAATACGATATTATTTTAGATAAAACACTGTTCAGTAAATGGCTTGAAAAATTAAGCGCAAGTGATGCTTTTGCTTTTGATACTGAAACCACCAGTGTTGATTACATGAAAGCTGAATTAGTCGGGCTTTCTTTTGCTGTTGAAGCAGGTAAAGCTGCCTATGTGCCACTAACTCATGACTATCTCGATGCACCAGAGCAACTTGACCGTGATTGGGTGCTAGCACAACTTAAGCCATTGTTAGAAAGTACAGAGGTTAAAAAAATAGGTCAAAACCTTAAGTATGATGCCAATGTGTTAAGTCATTATGATATTGCTTTACAGGGTGTAGAATTCGACACCATGATTGAGTCTTATTGTTATAACAGTGTCGCAACACGCCATAATATGGATGCGTTAGCACTCAAATACCTTGATTATAAAACCACTAAATTTGAAGACATTGCAGGCAAAGGCGCAAAACAGCTGACCTTTAACCAAATTGATATAGATAAAGCCGGCCATTATGCCGCTGAAGATGCGGATATTACTTTGCGATTGCATCAGGCAATTTTCCCTGCTTTATCACAATCAGCGCCGCAATTAGCTGTTTTTAATGACATTGAGATGCCATTACTACCGGTACTTGCCCGCATGGAGCAAACTGGTGTATTAATCGATAGTGATATTTTAGCTGAGCAAAGCCAGACTTTGGGCCAGCGTTTAGCCGAATTAGAAATTGAAGCGCATAACCTTGCAGGTAAAAGCTTTAACCTTGCCTCACCTAAGCAATTACAGCAGATTCTTTTTGAAGAGCTGAAGATTCCGGTCATCAAAAAGACGCCAAAAGGTGCACCATCTACAGCGGAAGAAGTATTACAAGAATTAGCACTTGATTATCCATTACCTAAAATCATTCTTGAAAACCGTGGTTTGAGTAAGCTTAAATCGACTTACACCGATAAATTACCCTTAATGGTAAGTGAAAAAACAGAGCGTTTACATACTTCTTATCATCAAGCGGTAACAGCTACCGGGCGACTATCTTCAACGGATCCAAACTTACAGAATATTCCAATCCGTAGTGAGCAAGGTCGTAAGATTCGTCAGGCTTTCATTGCCCCGAAAGATCATAAAATTGTTGCTATCGATTACTCGCAAATTGAATTACGTATTATGGCGCATTTATCAGACGATAAAGGTTTAGTTACCGCTTTTAGTGAAGGTAAAGATATTCATCGCGCGACTGCAGCTGAGATTTTTGCTGTTGAGTTGGATGAAGTGACCACCGATCAACGCCGTAGTGCTAAAGCCATTAACTTTGGCTTAATTTATGGTATGTCGGCCTTTGGTTTAGCGAAGCAATTAAATATTGGTCGCCAACAGGCACAAGAATATCAAGATAAATACTTCCAGCGTTATCCTGGTGTTTTAACCTATATGGAAGATACTCGCCAGCAAGCGAGCGAGCAAGGGTATGTTGAAACCTTATATGGACGCCGTTTATTTTTACCTGATATTAATGCGAAAAACGGCATGCGTAAAAAAGCGGCTGAACGTGCTGCGATTAATGCGCCAATGCAGGGCACGGCAGCTGATATCATCAAAAAGGCTATGCTAGCGGTTGATACTTGGTTGCTTGAGCAAAACGATGAGCGCATCAAAATGACTATGCAAGTTCACGATGAATTAATCTTTGAAATTCATCAAGACATCGTCGAAGAGACCACCGCCAAATTAGTCGAATTAATGAATGATGCAGTTGAATTGAGTGTGCCATTAATTGCAGAAGCAGGCATTGGTAATAATTGGGATGAAGCTCACTAAGCTTTTTATAAAACCAGATAATAAAGGCAGCTAAAAGCTGCCTTTTTAATGGTCTTAAAAGTCCAGAGTACAGCCACTACCCACTTCAATAAAGCGAGCGGTTTCACCACTCTGTTGAAACTCTAATAAGGCTAAATTTAAATCCTCAAGTAATTGACCCCAGTGTGGATATTTATTACTTATTGCATAATATAAATGATTATATTTTAAGGCTGGCGAAACCACTTTAATGTTATTAAGTAGCGCTTGTTTATTGCGATTTGACAAACTTGAGTAATTCACGCTGTAAGTGACAACTTTCGGATCACCAACAATTAAATCTACACGTTTAGCGACTAATAATTTTACTAGTTGTAGTTCATCTACCGCTTCAACAACTGCGAACTGTTTTGAGTCCATCATGGCATCAAACTCAGGAGTATTTTGATAACCGCGAACTACGCCAATTATCTTGCCTTTTAAATTACTTAAGTCAGGCTTTAAAGAAAATTCATAGTCTTGTCGCTTTAACAAAGATAATTCGCCACCAGCAAACTTATTTGACAGTACTAACAGCTCTTGTCGCTTCTTACCTTTTATCGCATCGGAAGGCGCTGAACTTTCGATAAAATACTCAGGCCTTTTTCAACGAGCATTACCGATCTCGCCCAAGGATAAAAATGTATGTTGACTTGATAACCCTTACTTACCAGTAAAGCAACGGTAAATTGAAAAACCCAACCCTTATTGCACACTGCTTCACTAATGTAAGGAGGCCAATTTAAGGTGGCTAAATTGAGTACCTTGTCAGAGCTTTCATTAAAACGATAGCCTTGAGGAGTCTTAATACCTTGGGTTGTATACTGCTTCCCCTGGGAAGAGTAATGAATGGCAAGGCTTTCATCAAACGATTCCGCGTAAGTTATTTCATTCGTTGCGAAATAACTTAACAGAGTGAGCATCATAGATAATGCAGATAGCTTAATAAACCTCATAATGCCCCCAAATTAATCGTCATACTCTTTAACTTTAGTCGTTTGAAAAAATTATGCCATATGGCTAAACGAGGAAATAAATATTAATTAATGAAGTAAACTATAAGTCACTATGGCGACAATACAAGACACTAAAAAGCTTAATAGCGCCCCTTCAATAACCATATCTTTAATGGCAATTTCACCAGTACCATAAGCAATTGCGTTTGGAGCCGTGGCGACAGGTAACATAAAAGCACAACTGGCAGCCATAGCGGCAGGGATCATAAATATAGCCGGATCAACTCCTGAGCTGACACCGACTATCGCTAAAATAGGCATCAATAAAGTCGCTGTTGCAGTGTTACTGGTTATCTCGGTTACATAGGTCACCACTAAACAAATAGTGAGCACCATGGCGATCATAGGTAAATTTGCTAATGAAGATAACCAATCACCTAGCATCACGCTTAAGCCTGATGCTCTAAAACCTTTGGCGATAGCGATACCGCCCGCGAAAAGCAGTAACATACCCCAAGGAATTTCTTTGGCGGTGTCCCAATCAAGAATGCGGCCACCTTTACCGTTAGGCGTCATAAACATGATAACAACAGCGGCAAGAGCAACTGTGCTATCACCGGCAATCGACACATCAAATAACTCACTCCAACCACCAAATGGTGCACCTCGAGTAATCCAAGCTAACGCTGTTAAACCGAAGATAATTAAGGTGCGCTTTTCTTCAGCTCGCCATGCAGGCAGAGATGGTAATTGAATTTTATCTTCGAGTTTAATTGAGCGAGTTAACCATAAGGCCATTAGCGGAATAGAAATAAGTACCACAGGCACACCTATTTTCATCCACTGTAAAAAACCATACTCGCTGCCGGTGGTTTCTTCGTAGATACCCATAAAGATAACATTTGGCGGTGTACCAATTGGCGTACCAATACCACCAACAGAGGCGGAGTAAGCAATACCCAAGATAAGTGCGACCTTAAGTTTTCTATTATCTACATGACTTAAAATCGCCAGCGCAATAGGTAACATGATTAAGGTCGACGCGGTATTGGATATCCACATACTCAAAATGGCGGTCGCTAACATAAAACCAAACACTAGGCGTCTGCCACTAGAAACACCTACAAGGCGCACCATATATACTGCCATACGTTCATGTGCACCGCTTTTCACTAGCGCCGTTGAGAGCATAAACGCGCCCATGAGTAATAAAATAACATGACTGCCTAACGAGGAGGCGACAGTCTTATGATCAACAATGCCAAATAACGGCAGTAAAGCAAAAGGGACTAATGATGTTGCCGGGATTGGGATAGCTTCAGTTACCCACCATATTACTGTCAGTAAAGTAATGGCAGCAGCTATTGCAGGCTTATCAGCTAAGCCAAGTTGTCCAAGCAATAAATAAAAGGCAAAAGCGAGCAGAGGCCCTAATGGGATAAAATGTTGGCGAGTAATTTTCATATTCGTAGCAAACTCTATTATTTAGTAGCAGGCAATGATGCTGCTTTTATTGTTTTTAGTTGTTTGTTCTATTCATAGCTGCTTTTAACGAGCTTGAGCTATTAAATACTATTTTTAGGCGTTTGAGTAGCGTTCTTTATTACCTAACCAACGCTGTATCAGAGCTTGAGCGCAATCAGGCGATTGTTGTGATAATAAGTAGGCTTGTTGTTTAATTTCTGGAATTAAGTAACCATCGCGAACTAAATCGGCAATTTTAAGGTCTGCTAGTCCTGTTTGTCTTGTGCCGAGCAATTCACCTGGACCACGAATTTCCAGATCTTTCTCGGCTATAACAAAGCCATCATTGCTCTCGCGTAATACCGCTAAACGCTTAGTGGCCGTTTTCGATAGTGGTGCTTTATACATAAGCACGCAAAAAGAGGCGACAGAGCCACGGCCAACTCGACCACGTAATTGATGAAGTTGTGCTAAACCAAGGCGTTCTGGGTTTTCAATCACCATCAAACTTGAGTTGGGTACATCAACCCCGACTTCGATTACTGTAGTCGCAATCAGTAGATGTAAATCACCGGCTTTAAAGCTATCCATTATTTCCTGTTTTTCAACGGCTTTCATTCTGCCATGTACTAAACCTATGTTCAGTTCAGGAAGCTGAGCTTGTAGTGCAACAGCAGTATCTTCAGCGGCTTGGCATTGTAGTACTTCAGATTCTTCTATCAGAGTACAAACCCAATAAGCTTGTCTGCCATCATTAACACATCCTTGGCGAATTCGCTCGATAACGTCGCTGCGGCGAGAATCAGGCAATGCCACAGTGTTAATCGGTGTTCTGCCCGGAGGAAGCTCGTCAATAATTGAGGTATCTAAGTCGGCGTAAGCGGTCATTGATAACGTACGTGGTATTGGCGTTGCTGTCATAATTAACTGGTGCGGATATTTATTATCGAAAACACCTTTTTCTCTCAGCGTTAGGCGTTGTTGAACACCAAATTTATGCTGCTCATCAATAATAACTAGCACTAAGTTTTTAAACGCTACATCGGCTTGAAAGAGTGCATGGGTACCAATGACCATTTGCATTTCGCCACTGGCAATTTGCTCTAATGCTAAACGCTTAGCTTTAGCCTTGGTTTTACCGGCAAGCCAACCAACGTTGATCTGAAGTGGTTCAAACCACTTGGCGAAGTTAATGGCGTGTTGCTCAGCTAATATTTCAGTGGGCGCCATTAAAGCGACTTGGTAGCCCTGACTAATCGCGGTTAATGCAGCTAAAGCGGCTACCAGCGTTTTACCTGAGCCAACATCACCTTGTACCAAACGCATCATAGGTAATGGCTTAGCAAGGTCTGTTTTGATTTCATCAACCACGCGAGCTTGTGCGTTTGTCGGTGAAAAAGGTAGTGACTTAAGAAAAGTTTGATTTACTTTTTCATCACCTATTAAAGCAATAGCATCATGAACATCACTGTTTTGTCTGAGCTTTAACATACTCAAGTTTTGGGCCAGTAACTCTTCTTTGATTAAACGTTGTTGTGCTGGGTGACGGCCCTGCTCTAATTGTTCAACAGAAACATCAGGTGGCGGTCGATGAATAATGGCAAGTGCTTCACTCAAGGAGTATTGCTCATTAAAGATGTTATTTGGCAGTAACTCTTCAACTTGGCCTCGTTGTAAGCGGATTAGTGCCTGTTCAGTTAAACTGCGTAGTGATATTTGTCTTAAACCATCGGTAGTGGGGTAAACCGGCGTTAAGGTTTCTTCAACGGGCGTTAATACTCTATCGTCATCAAGCGCTTTGTATTCTGGGTGTACAATTTGAAAACCACGAGGACCACGCTTTATTTCACCATAGCAACGGATGGTTTTGCCGATAGCTAAACTATTCTTTTGACTAGCAGAAAAGCTAAAGAAGCACAGCTGAATAGTGCCTGTACCATCGTTGAGGGTAACCACCATCATACGGCGTTTGCCGTGGGTAATTTGGTTATTGGTAATTTCACCAACGATATTGGTAGAAGTGCCAATTAATAGATCACGTACTGTGGTGATACGGGTTTTATCTTCATAGCGAAGCGGTAAATGAAAGAGAATATCTTGAACTGATATTAAGCCAATTTTTTCGAGTTTTTCAGCAAGGCTTGGCCCAACACCTTTGAAGGTGCTGAGTGGAATTTGAGATAATTTGGTGAGTGCTTCCAATGCCATTAAGCTTTACTCTAGTGCCTAATCATCAATATGTTGCCAAGCACTTTTGTCCATTTGCATTTTTTGCCACCAATCTTCATCAGCAACAATTTGACCTGCTTCATCAATTTCTGGGTAAGGTAGTCCTTTACGCTGACAAGCTTCAGCAAATATCGGATGACCACCTTCAAACAAGGTGCGTTGGCGACGCTCATTATTTAAGCGTGGCTTATCATACATGCCAGCGGCAACACGTTGACGTTGTGCTTCATAAAGCACCACAGAACAGGCAACAGAGACATTTAGCGATTGCACCATGCCAACCATAGGAATAACGATATCTTGATCGGCGAGTTCTAAGGCGACATCTGATGCGCCAAATTTCTCTTGTCCTAAAATAATCGCAGTTGGTTTAGTGTAATCAATTTCTCTAAAATCAACGGCAGTATCAGACAAGTTAGTCACTAATACTTGCATGCCTTGAGCTTTAAGCTCAGCAATTGCGTCAGCTGTTTTATGATGACTGTGAACGTCAATCCAATTTTGACTGCCTGCAGCACTACCGCCACGTACCTCTGCTTCTTCACTTTTCCAAACAGCATGCACATCACTCACACCAATGGCATCACAAGTACGCACTACAGCAGCTAAATTATGGGTTTTATGCACACCTTCCATACATACAGTTAAGTCTGGCTGGCGTTTATCTAACATAGTGTTAATACGTGCTAATCTTTCTGGAGTCATGCTTTCTATCTTTTAAATTATCCAAGGAATAAAGTTATTGCTAACTCTATTGTAGGATATAAGTGCTATGAAGAGTTTTATGGAGCAAAACATCTTATTCATGGATGAATAAGTTGAGCTTATAGGGACATATTTACAGTGATTTTGCGTAATAATGCTCGAAATAGCTCAACTTAAACAAGTTCTAATTAACGCTAGGAAGTTCCATTACTCCATCAATTTCAATGGCAACATCTTTAGGTAGCCTTGAAACTTGTACCGCAGCGCGCGCTGGGTATGGTTGACTAAAGTACTTACTCATCACTTCGTTTACCGTGGCAAAGTTACTTAAATCAGTTAGGAAGATATTAACTTTTACCATGTTATTAATTTCGCCGCCCGCCGCTTCACAAACCGCCACGAGGTTTTTAAATACTTGCTCTGCTTGGCTCGCGAAATCACCTTCAATTACTTCCATTGTCTCTGGAATTAATGGAATTTGACCTGATAAATAAACCGTGTTGTTTACTTTTACCGCTTGGCTGTAAGTGCCAATCGCGCTAGGTGCTTTGTCTGTACTGATAATGCTTTTCATAATAGTTCCTTTAGTTACTACGTGAGCTCAAAGCTCTATATTCAATATATATCTGCTGTGCTTATTTGTTTCGGATAACTCGTTGCACATCAATCATTACTTTAATCTTACGGATGATATCGGCTAAGTGGATACGATCTCGACAGGTAATTTCCATGTCGATGACGTATAAGCCGGCATCTTTTTCACCCGAGTTTAAGCTATGTACATTAGAGCCACATTTTGCCACAACATTGGTGAGTAATGCTAATGCACCTTGATGGTTAACTATTTCTACGCGTAGTTTTGCGATAAACTCTTTTTCAATTTCATTGTCCCACTTAACTGGGAATAAACTACCTTGCTCATGGCCTTTGATGTTTCGACAACCTTGCTGATGCACCATCAAGCCTTTACCTGGGCTTAAATACGCCAAAATGGCATCACCTGGAATCGGTCGACAACACTTACCATAACTCACCAACATACCTTCAGTGCCTTTAATCGGCATTTTGGTTTTAGCGCTAGTAGGGGCAAGTTCTGCATCTTCAGTAAAACCGTCGGTAAGTTGTCTAGCAATACCAATACTTAGCGCGTTACCTAAGCCAATATTGGTAAGTAATTCATCAAAGTTTTCATTACCACTTTGTTGTACTACTTCATCAATTTTATCTTGTGCAATATCTTCAAGCTTGGTTTTACCTAAGGCGTGACTTAAAAGACGGACACCTAAAGCATGAGACTCATCTTTCTCACAGCTTCTTAAGTAAGTTCTAATTTGTAAGCGAGCTTTCGCGGTTACTACAAAATTTAACCAAGTCGCGTTTGGTCGTGCAGCGGCTGAGGTGATTACTTCGATAGTTTGTCCTGAGTCTATTGGCTGACTCATCGGGTAAGGTTTGCGATCTACTTTTACCCCAACACATGAATTACCGACATCGGTATGAACAGCATAAGCAAAATCAATCGCAGTCGCGCCCATGGGTAATTCAATAATACGGCCATCAGGGGTGAATACGTAAATCTCTTCAGGGAATAAGTCTGATTTAACGTTTTCAATAAATTCAAATGAACTACCTGCGCTTTGTTGCAACTCTAATAAGCTTTGCATCCAACGACGTGCTTTCATTTGTGCGGTAGTGCCAGTGTTATCGCCATCTTGCTTATAAAGCCAATGCGCAGCAACACCTTTATCTGCCATTTGATCCATATCGTGGGTACGGATTTGAATTTCTACCGGTATACCATGCGGCCCAATGAGTGACGTATGCAGAGATTGATAACCATTAGTTTTTGGAATGGCGATATAATCTTTAAAGCGGGTTTCAATAGGTTTGAATAAATTGTGCATCGCACCTAAGGCACGGTAACAATTGTCAATTTTCTCACTGACAATAACGCGAAATGCATAAATGTCCATTACTTCATTGAACATTAATTCTTTATTGAGCATCTTGCGATAAATAGAATAAAGATGTTTTTCTCTACCCATGATTTTCGCTTCAATACCACTCTCTTCAAGACGTGCGGCAATTTCTTTCTCAATATTATCAACAATAGCCTTACGGTTACCACGCGCACTTTTTACCGCTGACTTTAGTGCACGAGAACGCATTGGATAAAGTGCTTCAAAGCCTAATAGCTCTAATTCATTTTTAATATCATGAATACCAAGTCGGTTAGCAATTGGTGCGTAGATCTCTAAGGTTTCTCGGGCTATTCTACGGCGCTTATCTGGGCGCAGTGAGCCAAGGGTGCGCATGTTGTGCGTGCGGTCAGCGAGTTTGATTAAGATAACACGTATATCTTGCACCATGGCAAGCACCATTTTACGGAAGTTTTCCGCTTGCATTTCTTCTTTGTTATCAAACTTTAGCTTGTCTAACTTACTTACACCTTCAACCAGCTCTGCAACGGTATGACCAAATAGCTCAGCCAGTTCGTCTTTGGTAACTTCAGTATCTTCAATAACATCATGTAATAAAGCGGCCATCAGCGTTTCATGATCTAAATGCATTTGCGCTAAGTTAATGGCTACTGCAACAGGGTGAGTGATGTAAGGATCACCACTCGATCGCATTTGTCCGTCATGGGCATCACGCGCAACAATATAGGCGTGCTTTAGCAAGTCAATTTGTACTTTTGATAGGTAGGTAGAGCTAAGTTCTTTTAAAGGTTCAAATAGGTACACCTAATACTCCAAACTGAGAAGAAATAAGGGGGGTAGTTGAGTATATATACTCTAATATAAATAGCATACGCGGCAATACGCGCAATTGACAAGGAAAAATTAAATCTGAGCAATAAAAAACGCGTAACCTATTTTCTGAGTTTAAGCAGAATGAGGTACGCGTTTTAAAGAACTGAAATTAAAGCCTTCTATGTTGAAGGAATTAACTTAGCTTAATTCGTCTTGTTGACCACCAACAATCGCAGCAACAGCATCTAACTCAGCAGTATCTTGCTGAATTTGCTCTTGACGATCAGAAGTGTTCATAATTTCTGTAGTAATTAGGTTTGCTTCGATTTCACGTAAAGCAATTACCGTTGGTTTGTCATTTTCGACTTCAACCAATGGATCTTTCCCGCCCGTTGCAATTTGACGAGCACGACGTGATGCTACTAACACCAAATCAAAACGATTACCGATTTTTTCTACGGCATCTTCAACAGTAACGCGAGCCATGTGGTCACTCCAACTAAATAAACGATCTTACAAAATAATAGCTGCGTAGTTTACTGCCCACTTACTAATTAAGCAAGTAATAGCCGCGCAACTAGGGGAAATATCTTACGATTTTAACTTATTCTGCCGCTTCAACTTCATTATTAGCCAATAACTTACTAAATAATGCTTGTTGCGCGATAGCTTGCTGACGACACTTCAATCGCTGATTATTCACGATAGTGGTCAAGTCTACTAGTGCCTGATTAAAATCATCGTTAACAATAACGTAATCAAACTCGTTGTAATGCGAACATTCCGCTTGCGCAGCTGCCATACGACCAGCAATGATTTCATCACTGTCTTGACCACGGCCACGTAAACGCTTTTCTAGTTCTTCTTTTGAAGGTGGGCTAATAAATACTGTGGTGACACTTGGCTTTTTCATGCGAACTTGTTGTGCACCTTGCCAGTCAATATCGAGAAAAACATCAATGCCTAGGGCAAGTTGAGCATCAATTGCCGCTTCAGAAGTACCGTAGTAATTACCGAAAACTTCGGCATATTCATAAAAAGCATTTTGACTGATTAATTGTTTAAATTCACTGACATCAACGAAGTGATAATGCTCGCCATTGTTTTCGCCTGGGCGGATATCACGAGTAGTATGAGAAACAGAAACCTGCATAGGTCTTGCAGACGCTTGATTGTCTTGTTTAAGCAACGCATTGATCAAGCTCGATTTTCCAGCGCCACTAGGTGCTGAAAGAATAAATAAATTTCCGGGAACAGTCACGGGAGATTCCTTGAGTTACATCTGACTAATAAATATTAAGCCACTTGGTGTTAAATCGAAGCCAATAAAAAAGGCTGAACCTTATTTTACTCTATTAGAATAAAAAAAGCTCAGCCAGATTTTGCTTTGCTATAAGTTGGTGTTATCAGCTTATAGTACTTTAGCGATAGAACTTGCTAGATAATCAACATTGGCTTGAGAAATACCAGCAATACTCATACGGCTTGAGCCAACTAAGTAGATGCTGTAATCATCTTGCAGCTGTTGAACTTGTTCGGGAGAAAGACCTAAGAACGAGAACATACCCATTTGACGGCTGATATGGCTGAAATCTTGAGTAACGCCATTTTCAACTAGCTTATCAACAATGATCTTGCGGTTGTCATTAATGCGGTCGCGCATTTCAGCTAATTCACGGTACCATTCGTTACGTAACTCATCAGAAGTTAAAATGGTTTCAACAAGAGCTGCACCATGTGCTGGCGGCATTGAGTAGATAACACGTACAACGTAAAGTAATACTGAGTTTGCAATATCAACCGCAGTGCTAGACTCTCCAATGATAGTACAAGCACCAATACGTTCACGGTATAAACCGAAGTTTTTAGAACATGAACTACAGATGATCATCTCTTTAACAGTGTCAGCCATTAAACGTAAACCGTAGGCATCTTCTTCTAAGCCAACACCAAAACCTTGGTAAGCCATATCAATTAGTGGGGTAAAGCCAACTGTTTTTGCAACATCAGCAACTTGTTGCCATTGTTCTTTGTTTAAATCCATACCACTTGGGTTATGACAACAAGCATGAAGTAATACCACATCATCACTGCTTACTTCTTTAAGGGCATTTAACATACCGTCAAAGTCTAAGCTCTTATTTTCGTAGTCATAATATGGGTAAGTTTTAACATTTAAGCCAGCAGCTTCAAATACACCGTTGTGGTTTGCCCAAGTTGGGTTACTTACCCAAATAGTAGCGCCAGCTTTACAAGATTTAATAAATTCAGCGGCAACACGTAACGCGCCAGTACCACCAGGAGTTGAAATAGTGCGAGCACGATTTTCAGCAAGTACCTTGTGCTCACTACCAAAAATAAGCTTAGCCATTTCAGAGTTAAATAAATCTGAACCTGTAGGGCCAATATAAACTTTACTTTCTTCTGTGGTTTGACGATGAAGCTCAGCTTTTTTTACACAATTAAGTACTGTGGTTTGTCCAGCTTCGTTCTTATATACGCCAACACCTAAGTCGATTTTCTTTGGGTTGCTATCTTTTTTGTATTTAGCTGCTAATCCAAGAATAGGATCGGCAGGCAAAGCCTTTAAACTACCAAACATGACAGAAGTCTACCTTATGTTAAAACAGAGCTTGGCAGATAAGGCATCATCGCGCTTATTAACCTAAATGCTCTAATATTTTTAGATACCCAAGCATAACCTATGCGCAAGGCGAAATTAAAGTGATTTTTACACCATATCGTGGCAAAGCTAAGAATAATTTGTTTGTATTTTAGTGTTTACTTTATAAGTATTAAAAAATTTACAAAAAATTAAATTCTAAATTTATTTACGATAAAATTTCTACTTAGAAATTATTAGTAAGTGCAGCAATAACGCCTATAGCGCCACCAAAAATTCCACCCCAGACAACTAACCAACCTAAGTGCTTTTTAATCATCTCTTGGACAATTTCTTTCACTAATTGTGGGGTTAATTCATTCAAACGCTTTTCAATAATATCGCTGACTTTATTTCGCATGCCGGAAATTATATCGGGTTGTTCTAACTCTTCACGTAGCAAAGTATTGAATTGTTCACTTTCGGTGATTTCTTGAACTGAGAGTTTCATTTTTTCAATGAAAGGCTCGCGCATTGGTTGTAGGGCTTCACTACCACCAACCATTGCCAACATACCGCCAAAAGAAGAGTTTTCGATAACAGAAACCAGGCTGTCGAACGCGGGAGACAAGTCAACTTTATCAATCACGGGTGATAAATTAATGGTACTGGCTTTTCCTGAGCTATCAGAAAGAAAACGGTCAATATTATCTTCAGTAAAAAATTGTTCCATCATAAGGTGTTTAATAGCTATCTTAAATTCCTCAAAGCGAGCAGGAATAACGCCTGAACCGTAAAGCAACGGAACCTTTTCAAAGAGCATATGAACGGCAAGCCAATTGGTTATTGCACCGGAAAGTGCAAAAAGCCCGAGGGTAAATAGAATATGTTGCTCGCTAACATAACCCGCCAATGTACAAGCTAAAGCGATAAAGTTAGTGATAAGGCTCTTATTCACGAAAAACTCCAATCCAAAGTTAATAAAATAAATAGGTGTAAAATCTGAAGACGGCTATGATAGCATTTAATTTACTTGCCTTGAAAATAGATAAAGCCACCGATGAAAGCCATAGCCAAAACGTTACTAACTCTGACTAGTCTACTTTTTATTAATGCCTGCGGCGCAGATAACGCTACGGATTATGTTTGGCGTAAATTAGCCTTGAATAACACGGTATTGTTAACGCTACCTCACGGCAAAGTCGTTATTGAACTAGCCCCCCAGTTTTCACCAAAACATGTCGCACAATTTACCGAGTTAACTCAACAAGGCTTTTATAATGGCACTAAATTCTATCGTGTTATTGATGGCTTTGTCGCTCAAGCAGGCCCAAAAGATGGCAGTGCAAAAGACAAATCGGTTGCATTATTAGCAATGGAGTCAGCATGGCAAACCGATAAAAATTGGTCATTTACCCCAATACAAAAGCAAGACTTATTTGCCCAGCAAACTGGTTTTAAAGACGGCTTCGCTTTGGCTTATCAAGCTGACGCTAAGGCTGGTCAAGGTAAAGGCTGGTTAACGCATTGTCCGGGTACTTTAGCCATGGCAAGAGGTAATGAGGCTGATTCAGCTTCGAGCCATTTTTATTTTGTTATTGGTCAGGCTCCGCGATATTTAGATGGCATTATGTCAATATTTGGTCGTGTGGTTTACGGTATGCAGCATGTTCAAGCTATTCAAAGAACTGAAGTGGTAGAAGGTGACTATGCGGTCGATCATCGCGATTTTACCAAGATTATTAGCATGCAGTTGATGAGTGATGTACCTAAGGCTGAGCAAATACATTTAGAAGTTGAAAATACTGAGTCTAGTCAGTTTGCCGAACGCGTTGTTAAACGACGCAAGCGAGATAATGCTTTCTTCTACAAAAAGCCGCCGCCAGTGCTCGATGTTTGCCAGATCCCCATTCGAACTCGCCGAGTTAAGTGATAAACGCTATTACCATAGTGTATTAAAGTGGTGCTAAGTTGTTATGACTTTGTAATTTGCTTTGTTAATAGGTGCTAGCACATTATCAGCATGTTAATATTGCTTATTAATAATACATATTTTAAAAAGCACACTCTAGAGTCGTTATTTTGTTATTTCATTTATTACATTTTCGTGTTCAAAACGTCATTAAAACCCTTGTAATTGTTGGCCTATCTGCAGCAAGTAGTTATGCTTTGGCTGACATTCAACCGCGAAGTGCAAGTCTGAATTATTCCCAAAAATCATTATCTAATGCTGGTAACCCTGCTTCTGCTGCATTGACCATAAAGCGAAAAGATCCACATGTAATGACAGGGGGGGCCGTTGAAGTTGGAGGAGGTTTAGAATACGGCGATTTAGACGAGTTGTTTGAGCTAATCAATGAATTTGCTTTAGAGCATAGACCGCCAGATGACGATGATGACGGAATAGAAAAGCCACCTAGCCCGGAAAACCCTGTTAGAGATTACATTTGGGAAGATTTATTTCAAAAATATCCTGAGTTAGAAGATCGATTAGATATTATTAAAGATAGGGCTGTTGATGCGGCAGCACTGATTGCTTTAATCGCTGCTGAGGGTTATGGCAAAGCAGAAGCAACGACTAATGCTAGTTTTGTGCTTAATGAAGATTTATACGGTGGTACATTATTGCTAGGAATGGCATTTAAAGGAAATGCAAAAACCGTAGGTCTTTTTGATGTTATCGATTTTAATTCGGAACAGGCAAAAGAGGCATTAAGGACCATTCCGCATATTCCAGAAACTGAGCCTGTTCAAGAGTTAGACCTGTCTGGTGGGATGACGCTTTATTATAATCCTGCGAATAAAAAATTTAAACTCTCTATTGAAAACGATAGTTTTTTATTAGTGAAAGCAACCAAAATATCGCAATTCTCTATGTCTTACAGTAAACAAGCACTCGATCTTGAGCAAGGAGAGCTTTATTGGGGCGTTAAGCCATCATTATACCGTGTTGGTTTAACAAACTTGAATGCTCGTTTAGGTCAGGTGACAGATTCTGAAGCACTATTTCAGGATATAAAGGACTCAAATTTTATTTATAGAAATGGTTTTGATTTTGACGTCGGCTTGGTTTGGGCAGCACCTCACTATCAATTAGGCGCTTCATTGACTAATGTAATTGAGCGAACCTATAAATACCCAGAACTTGATCGAACCAATGTTTCTTCCAGTGAAATTCTTCGAAAGCTTAACTTTCATGAAGAATTCACCATGCAACGACAGGTAAAGCTTGAAGCAGGAATATTTACTGCCAATCGAGATTGGAGTTTACATGCAGAGTTAGATGCAAACCCAGTTGAAGATCCTATGCGTGATAGGTACCAGTGGTTTACGCTTACAGCAGGGTACGCTGCAGACAGTTGGTGGTTACCTAGTGCTCGTTTTGGTATGAGTAGAAACTTAGCAGGTACAAAGCTAGGTTATTTAAATGCAGGTGTTACTTTTATGAAGTTTTTTAACCTTGATGTGGCAACAACCTTGGATAAAGTACATATAGATGGTATTGAAGTGATGCGTGGGGCAAGTATTCGTCTAGGCGTTCAGTTTGATTATTAGCCCCCTTTGGAAACTGGTCTCTATTCCGGTTTATAGCGAATAGCAATCACATCAAAAACTCGTTCACCTTCGGGTGTTTGCACAACGACTTCGTCATCTATGGCCTTGCCTAACAAAGCACGCGCCATCGGTGAGTCGATACTGATTTCTCCACGTTTTACATCCCATTCATCGGGTCCAACTAAGCGATAAATGACTTCTTGGTCATCTTCGTTCACTAATGTTACCCAAGCACCAAAGAATACTCGGCCTTCTTGCTGAGGGTCGGGGTAAATAATATTGAGTTCTTCAGTGCGTTTGACTAAAAAGCGTACTCGACGATCTATTTCACGTAAACGCTTTTTGCCGTAAATATACTCCGCGTTTTCACTGCGATCGCCTTGTGCCGCTGCTTCACTAACAGAGCGGGTGATCTTAGGCCGTTCATCTTTCCAGAGAAACTTTAATTCTTGGTCTAAGCGATCCCAGCCAGCACGCGTAATGTAATTTGATTTTTTCATTGAAAGGTTTTTATTTAATAAAGCTCATTTGATCATACCAAAAATATTTACTAACAGACAAAGCCACAGTAATAATTTATGTAAGGAGAAAGTCCTGAAAGAAAATAACACTGCAAATTGGTATTCATAAAGATCAGCTAACATACTGAAAAGACGTATATATTCCTGAGATTGTCTAGATGAAAGCCTTGGTTATTGAACCGTCAAAAATGTATCAATTGTTATTAAAAGAATTCCTCAATGGCTTTTCAATTAGTCATGAAGTAGTGACCACGGGAGAAGAAGCGCTTGTAGAGTTAGCCAAAGAGCCTGTGGAACTTATCATCATAGCGATGAACCTATCTGATACCTTGGCGACCACTCTAGCAAATCAAATTAAGGCACAACCAGCGCTAGCTAACAGTGTCATTGTTATTATGACAACGGAAAGTGACGAAAGTAAGTTGCAACAAATGAAAACCGCAGCGGTTAATCATATTTGTCAGCGAAATGAGTTAGCACAATTAAAGGATATATTAACTAAGTTAACACGTGATGACGTATCAATTAGCGAAGTGTCTGGTCATATTCTTTATATAGAAGATCACCTTACCCTTGCAAACATGACCATGGATATTTTAACCCAAATGGGACTAACCTTTGATCATGTTACCTCGGCAGATAAGGGGATAAAATTTTTTGAATCAAATAGCTACGACTTAGTGCTATTAGATATTGTCTTGCCCGGTGAGAAAGACGGCATAGAAATGATAAGTGATATTAGAGCTCGTAATGATGAAAAAAACTTGATTCCCATTTTAGCTCTATCTGGTACTTCTAAAGCGAGTGAGCGTATTAGAGCGCTGCAAGTGGGCGCTAATGATTTTATTATTAAACCAGTATTACAAGCAGAGCTTGCAGTAAGGGCTAAAAATTTGATCATCGCAAGACAGTTACACTTGAAGATAATTAATCAACAACAAGCTTTAGAGCAGTTGGCTATGACAGATCAATTAACGGGACTGTATAACCGTTATTTCTTAAATAACTTCATTGAAAAGGCGCTTAGTTTAGCCAAACGTCAGAAATACCCTTTAAGTCTAATTATGATTGATCTTGATAAGTTTAAATTTATTAATGATAACTATGGACATAAACAAGGCGATGAAATCTTGGTGGAAATTTCGGCGGTATTACAGAAGAATTGTCGATTAGAAGATATTGCAGTACGTTTAGGTGGTGATGAATTTCTTGTTGTGTTGCCTCACTGTCCTGAGTCTGAAGCAATCAAAAAGGCCAATATTCTTTGTGCTAAGGTTCATGCCATCAAAGCAACTCATGCTGAAGTAGTTGCCGCGGCAAGTTTTGGTGTTAGTTCCACAGAGCAAGGCAGTTTTAACTATAAAGCACTATTTGATTTAGCAGATCAGGCAGCTTACCAAGCAAAAGCGAAAGGCGGTAATACTGTGTGCAGTGTGGATGATAGTACAGAACAAATCGCGCTATAATTTTTGTTGTAAGTAATTTCTGTTATTATGCGGAACCATATACTATCTCTGTTGGAACAGCTTTTTCATGTCAATCATTGCCGAGCAAATCGCTCAAGAACTTAATGTTAACCTGGCACAAATTGATGCCGCCATTACCCTCCTTGATGATGGCGCAACCGTGCCTTTTATCGCGCGTTATCGTAAAGAAGCGACCCAAGGACTTGATGATAATCATCTAAGACACTTATCGCAGCGTTTGGGCTACTTACGTGAATTAGAAGATCGCCGACAAGTTATCCTAACGAATATTAAGCAGCAAAATAAACTCTCTAAAGAATTAGAGCAGTCTATCTTGCAAGCAGACAACAAAACTCGCCTAGAAGATTTATATTTACCTTATAAACCCAAACGTCGAACTAAGGGTAAAATTGCCATTGAAGCAGGTATTGAACCGTTAGCTAATAAGCTGTTTAATAACTGGCAACTATCACCTGAAAGTGAAGCGAAAGCGTATATCAATGACTCTGCGGGATTTTCTGATAGTAAGCTGGTACTTGAAGGTGCTAGTTATATTCTTGCTGAGCGTTTTAGTGAAGATGCTAATTTATTAGCAAAATTACGCCGTCACTTATTAAAGCAAGCACACTTAACTAGTAAGTTGGTAAAAAACCAAGATAAGGCGGCGGCAAAATACCGTGATTATTTTGACCATAGTGAAAAATTAAAATCTGTCCCCTCCCACCGAATGCTTGCAATGCTTCGCGGTAGAAATGAAGGCTTCTTACAGTTATCAATTGATGTCGATCCTGGGCAAGAAAGTAATAGCCATAGCAGTGCAGAACAAATTATAAGTGAACATTTAACCTTGAGGTTAACCAAGCAAGCGGCAGCTGAGTTTTTAACAAAGGTGGTGCAATTAACTTGGAAAGCCAAGCTAAATGTTAGTTTAACTACCGAATTATTGACTAGTTTACGCGAGCAAGCTGAAACTCAGGCCATTGACGTCTTCTCAAATAATCTTGCAGACGTATTGATGGCTGCCCCAGCAGGTCCTCAAGTAACGTTAGGTTTAGATCCCGGCCTTAGAACGGGCTGTAAAATTGCCATAGTTGATGGTACTGGTAAGTTATTGCATACCACGACCATTTTCCCACACGCACCACAAAACCATTGGGAAAAATCCATTAGAACTTTGGCTAATATTTCACGCCAGTATAAAGTTGAACTCATTGCGATAGGCAATGGCACAGGCTCTCGAGAAAGTGACAAGTTAGTTGCCGAGCTTATTACTAGCGTAAATTCAGCGGAAGACAAATTTCAATTAGCCAAGGTGACGGTGAGTGAAGCTGGCGCTTCGGTTTATTCTGCTTCTGAATTTGCTGCTAATGAATTTCCTGAGTTAGATGTTTCTTTACGTGGTGCAGTCTCTATTGCCAGACGGTTACAAGATCCTTTAGCTGAGTTAGTGAAAATTGACCCGAAAGCGATTGGGGTTGGTCAATATCAGCATGATGTTAGTCAAAGTCAGCTAAGCAAAACCCTAGATGACGTGGTGGAAGACTGTGTAAATGCTGTTGGCGTAGATTTAAATAGCGCTTCAGCAGCATTATTAACCCGTGTTTCAGGGTTGAACAAAACCATGGCAAATAATATTGTCACTTTCAGGGATAGCCAAGGAAGATTTACCAATAGAAAACAGCTGAAAAAAGTTGCGCGCCTAGGTCCTAAAGCCTTTGAACAGGCGGCAGGCTTTTTACGTATTAGCGATGGTGATAATCCATTGGATCAATCAGCATTGCACCCTGAAAGTTATCCGATAGTCGAGCAGATCATTAGTCAACTGAAACTTGATGTTAATCAGGTACTTAATAATGCCGAACAACTTAACGCATTGAATATTAATTCACTGACAAATGACACTATTGGTGAAGTGACCATTAAAGACATTATTAATGAGTTAGCTAAACCTAGCCGAGATCCTCGTCCGGAATTTAAAACCGCCAGTTTCGCTGATGGTGTAAATACCATGGCAGATTTAGAGCTAGGCATGATATTGGAAGGCGTTGTCTCCAATGTTGCTAATTTTGGTGCTTTTGTTGATATCGGTGTTCATCAAGATGGCTTAGTGCATATTTCTTCTATCACAGATAAGTTTGTTAGTGATCCTCGTGAAATAGTCAAAGCCGGCGATATTGTTAAGGTTAAAGTATTAGAAGTTGATGTTGCCCGTAAACGTATTAGCTTAACAATGCGGTTAGAAGAGCAAGTATCAGCTAAGGCTAATAAGCAACAGCAAAGTAATACTAGCGACAGGTCGACCAAGATTAATAATAACAAAGCGCATCAAGCTAAAACTGCAGGGAAGCCAAAGAAAGCGAATAAAAAGCCACATGAAAATGCTGCTATGGGTAACGCTTTTGCTGACGCTTTTGCCAAATTGAAGAAATAACTAAGCTAAACTCGGCTTAATAAATAGCTCTCTAACAGCTACTTTTACTTAGTTATGAAGTGCTATCCCTGCACTTCACCGTTAAACGGCAAGCTAAAGCAGTTCAAAAGTTATCCATTAACTTTTGTCTGCGGCAAACTCACTTGCAATAGCCCAGCTATTGCAAGTGATTAGCCTATCTCTTAAGCCGATTTTAGGCTAAAAATAAATTATTTAAATTAATTGTAAAAATAGTGTTGACTATCGTAATGAGAATGATTATCATTTGTTTCGTTGCTTAAGCAGTGAATGCTCTCTCACTAAATAAGCAATAGCAAAGCACGGAACTTAGTGGTTATGCTCCAGGACACATAACCACTAAGTACCACTCTGATATTGCAGTTAAGGGGCGGTAAGTGCTTTGAGGTTCTAAGGAATCTATTCGACTTTAAAATTTTTGATGGTTTAACCAGTAACACTCTCGATGAAAGTGTTACTGGTTTTTTTATGTCTGCTTGTTGTTGAGAAGGCTATATTTTAAATCGACCGACAACTTCAGACATTCCGTTACTACTCACTTTCAGTTGTTGACTGGTTTCACTTAATTGCTCTGTGGTCGCTAATGACTCATCTGTCATACCCGCTAAGTCATTAATACGTAAATTTACTTCATCTGCAGCTTGGCTTTGCTGCTCAGTAGCGCGAGCAATTTGGGTGTTCATATCAGAGATTACTTCCATCAAACGGTCAATCTCTGATAGTGAATCATCGGCTTTGGTAGTTTGTTCAACCGTTTTAACTGAAATATCTTGGCTGACTTTTACCGCGGAAACCGCTTCTTGGGCACCTGTTTGCAGCTTTTGAATCATTTGCTGAATTTCATTAGTGCTTTGCTCTGTTCTATTGGCTAATGTACGTACTTCATCGGCAACAACGGCAAAACCTCGGCCTTGTTCACCGGCGCGTGCAGCTTCAATAGCAGCATTAAGAGCCAATAAGTTCGTTTGCTCGGCAATGCCGCGAATAACATCAAGCACTGAGCCGATATTGTCACTTTCTGAGGCAAGGCTGGCGACAACGTTACTGACATCATCAATGTTTGTTGATAATGACTGCATTTGGTCAATGGTGTGAGAGATGATTTGCTTACCATCAGAGGTGTTATTTCTGGCATCGTTTGCTGCTTGTTCTGCTGAGCTGGCATTATCACTTACCTCTTTGATTTGAGAGGTCATCTGTTCCATTGCTGTGGCGACTTGCGCAGTAATATCATTTTGGCTTTGGATTAATGATTGAGTGGTGTCGCTGGCGCCTGCAATGGCTTCTGAATGTTCTAATACTTGCGCGGTATTTTTCGAGACATCTTGTAATGATTGACGCATTTTTTCAGTAAAGTCATTGAAGTAGGTAGATAATCGAGAAATTTCATCTTGACCACTATTATCAAGAGAATTAGTTAAGTCGCCTTCTCCTTGAGCAATATCCTTCATGAGGTTTGCTGCTGAACGAGTTGGGAGTAAAATACTATTACCAATAATATAACTTAAACCGACGATGATTAGTGCAATAACAATGCTATCTAGAATCACCCTGTTGCGTTGTTCGGCAAAGGTTGCATCAATATCGTCTAGATAAGTACCAGTGCCAATTATCCATTGCCATGGTGTAAAACCTCTTACAAAACCGATCTTATCAACAGGTTCATCAAAACCGGGCTTAGCCCATTTGTAATAGACAAAGCCTTTGCCCTTTGACCTGGTAATATTAACCATATCAACAAAAAGATTTTTACCATCTGGATCCTTTACATTGGCAACACTCTTACCGTTAAGTTGTGGCTTGATTGGATGCATGATCATATTTGGCGTGTAGTCATTTACCCAAAAGTAGTTATTGGTATCGTAGCGAAGGTTTGAGATTATTTTGAGTGACTTTTGCTGTGCTTGCTCTTTTGTTAGTTCACCTTTTTGTTGCAAATCATAATGGTGCTCAATAATTCCATAAGTTGTGTTAACCAGCTCGCTTGTGGTTGATTTTTTTGCAAAACCAGTGATTTATACTCTTCAAATAAGTTAAGACCATCAAGTGTTGTTAAGCCGATAATGATTAACGCCACCAACATGGCTAATCTTTGTTGGATGGTGAATTTTCGTAAAAAATCCATAAAATTCTCACTTGAATTTGTAGTTGTACTTATCAGTTTAGACGAATTTATTTTTTACACCTAAGATGATAAAAAATTTAAGTATGTCAATTTAAGTAGTAAATAATGCGATGAAAATTTTTGTTTCAGCATAAAAAAAGGGAAGCAAATGCTTCCCTATAAAATAACCTCAAATGAGGTTAACTAACGCAAGATTGTTATACCAAATGGTATGGGTTTATCTGTATGTAAGCGGTAAACTTATAATACGAATTTGGTTGAAAATTGAACATACATTGAGTCAGCATTCGACTCTGCCATTTCAAAGTTACCTACTTCTACACCAAATGATAACTGCTTAGTGACATTTTCAAATAAGTTAACGCCCCAGTGAGTACGATCTCTATCTGTTAAGTCTGTTGTGGTGTTGCCAACAAATACTGAACTACGCATGCTATCGGTCCAGAAGTGACGGTAAGCGACCATAACAGACGTTGTTTCTTCAACTTCTTCACCAACAATATCAGTTGATGCTGTTACACCAACATAACGACCAACATTTCCGCCATGTACTTGGAAGCGAACATCATCTTTACCAAAGGTTTTGATGCGGCCAGCAACCCCAAAACCTACGCCAGTCTCACTTTCGTTACTAGCGGTTTTTAATTGACGTGCTAAACCAGAAACTGAAACATTACCCCAGTCACCTTTGAAGGTATATTTACCGATAAAATCAGGCACATTATCATCACGTTTTGCTTTATCGTTGCCATAACCGCCGTAAGTTTCTGGGTTTTCAATAGATAGCTGTAAACCACCATTGGTATAACGTACTTGCCCTTGACGTATAAAGGCTGACGCCACTAATGGACCACCAAAGTCAGCCGCTTCAGCTAATGCGCTGGTGTTTTGAAAAGTAGTCCATGCTTGACCGACTAAAACATTTTTGTATTTAAGGAAAGCTTGACGTAGACGTAGTCCTGATGAGTTAGAAATTATTTCATTGCCGCCGCCATTTACTGCGCCACCATAGAAGTCCATCCCAATATAACCAGTGACATCACCATGAACCCATTTTGTGGTTAATCGTGACTCGTTCACTGAGATACCAAAGTTTGATTGGCTTTCTGGTAATACAGTACCACCGCCGTACCAGTAGTCTGTAGCGGCAATGTCACCACTAACATAACGAACATCAGCTTTAACATAACCACCAAATGTGATGCTGTCACCGTCATCTAGCTTGATGGTGTAACCGGCATTTGCAGCACTGGTGACGGCGAGTAAACTTGTCGCCAAAGCAATTTTTTTAACCCTAAATAATGAATTCTTAAACATGCTATTCCCCATTTTTTTTACTTATTTGCTCTAATTTATTGTAATGTATGTGTTTCAAACTTCTAATTTGTTGAGACTTTAACTGTCTCTTTAGATTTTATTTAGTTGTTACTTTTTGTTATCGAATAATAAGTTAGAGTGTAAAGTGAACAAAAGGAATTAGACCTAAGTCTACATTGGCTAAAAAACTACTTAGACTTTAGTCGATTTTTAATAAACTAAACATCATTCAAGCGAAGTTAGCTTTACTGAAATAAAATTGAGTAGGGTTAGATAAATAAAAAAGGCCAGCATTTGCTGACCTTTTTGTTAACACGTTTGAACCACTATTTTCTTAGGACTCTTTTTGAGCTTTTAAGTTAGCTGCATGTGGTAAGTCATGTACAGGCATAGGCTTATTGTCATGCTTCAGGTAGTTATCCATCCAACGCATCAAACGTAAAGTGTAGTCGTACTTAGCAGCAGCACGCTTGTTACCGTGACCTTCACCTGGATAGTAAACTAAGCGAACTGTTTTACCGCGTACTTTCATGTAGCGGTACATTTCCATGGACTGTGCAGGGTGAACACGTGGATCCGCTTTACCGTGCATAATTAATAATGGCGTTTCAGATTGCTCAACCCAGTAAATAGGGCTACGTTCTAGGTACCATTGCCATTTGTCCCAAGGGTATGAACGTGCATGTACTAGGTGCATTTCATTAGAAATATCGGTAGTACCAAACTTTGATAACTGGTTAGATATACCAACAAACATAACACTTGCTGCGAAATGCTTAGTTAATTTAGTTGCGCCCCAAGCTGAAGCATAACCACCGTAAGAACCACCTGTAATACCAACTTTTTTCTCGTTAACTAAACCCAAGTTTACTAGATGGTTTTTAAGATCTACTAGATCATCAAATTCTTTACCAGCGTAATCATTTTGGCCTAATTTAGAGTAATCTACGCCTTTACCTGTGCTACCTCGGTAGTTCGGGTAAAAGACTGCGTAGCCTTGTGCTGCCGCTAGTTGTCCAGGACGAGAGTAGTTAGTTACCCAACCATCTTTATCGTGACTTTCAGGTCCACCGTGTACAGACATGATTAACGGGTAGCGTTGACCTTTCTTGTGGTTTAGTGGGTAAACAAGTACACCACCAACTTCTACGCCGTCACGGGCTTTAATGGTAATGCTCTCTTGTTTTGCCAGCGCAACATCATTTAACCAAGTGTTTGAATTAGTTAAACGGGTTTGTTTTTTACCGCGTAACATGAATACTTCGTTAGGGTGTTGTGAGCTGTTTGCTTTAACAACCACTGATTTGTCTGAATCTGAAATACTGATGTTACCTGCGATGAACTTTCCCGCTTTAACAACTGTTTTGTAATCGTTTGAGCCAGGCTTAATTTTAGCGACAATCGTATCAGTGTTGATATTGGCAGTGAAATATAACTCATTACGCTTGTTAGACCATTCAAAGTCACTTACATGACCTTTAAAGTTTGGTAACCAGTTAGTCACCTTGCCTGACTTTACTTCAGCAAGAAATAAACGACCGTTTGCTGGGTCATGCTTATCTTGTGCGCCATGTAACGCTACGTAACTGCCATCATATGAGAATTCAGCTGCACCTAACTTACCTTCTGTTGCGAAAGATGTTTTAACGGCTTTTTTAGCAATATCAACAATGTGCCATTGAGACTTCATGTATTTGTCATCAATTAAAGCAGTCGGTTGAGTTTTAACTAATAAATCTTTACCCGTTGGCGAGAAATGAACGTCAGACACATAGCCTTTGATATTCCAGGCTTCAGGTGTTATTGCTTTGTCAGATTGCGCAAAATCAGTTACGTATAAAAACTGATTGGTTAATTGCTCTTCAAAAATCTCAGCTTTAAAGCCTAATTCTTTAAGTTTTGTGTCTGATTTGGCTTTGGCTTTTTTCGCTAAAATGGCGATACTTTTGTTATCAGAGCTTAGTGCGTACTTACTGATGCTAGTGTCTTTTAATACCACTGCCTTTTGAGCTTGGCCGCCGTTTGCTGGAATTTGGTAAAGCGTGGTGTACTTGTCACCATTCATTTTTGCTAAGAAAAAGATTAATGAACCATCAGCAGACCATTGAATATTGTGAACATTAACTTTGCCGGTAATAAATGGACGTTCAACGCCTTTATCATTTACTAGGTATAACTCACCCCAGTTTTTACCATCTTTTTCTACATATATTTCACGCGGCACTGAACGAGTATAAGCAACAAATTCACCACTTGGGCTAACTTGCGCTTGGCTAACAGCCTGTAGAGTTGCTAAGTTTTCAGCAGTAATTACCTTACTTGTTTGTTCAGCGGTTGCTACTGAACAAGTTAACAAACCTAAGCTAATCGCTAAGGCTTGTTTTAACGAATTTATTTTTAGTTTCATTGCTAGTCCTAAAGGTCTATTTGAAAAAAGAAAGCGAGAATTTACACACACTGAGTTTATGTTTTTTTGAGCGTTAAACCAATTAAAAGTGTATTAAATTCGTTAAATAGAGTAAAAAATGAGATTAAATAGAGGTTGCTTCGGAATATTTTGCCAATTTTATTAATTAGTCTTATTTGGCAATAAAAATAAGGTAACAATATGTAGTTCATCCATTATCAGAAGGGGTGAGATGACAACGGGGGCAACAATAAAGAAAAGCATTGAAATTAAATTCTGATATTGTTTTCCTGAGGGTTTTTAAAGGTGTAAATGGTGCAGGATTATAGTTGAAGCTTATGTTTTTGGCTTTATAGGTTAGGTATAGACTTCATGGAGAAAACTCAATCATCGCCATATATTTAGCCCTGTTGTGATCCTAGTCAAAATAGGCAGTTTAAATTGATAAACTATTTGGTTTATACTGAATTTAAATGTAGCTAACAATTTGTTCTTCATGTTTAAAACCTTACAACGGATGTTTATTGTTTTTGTTCTACTTTTTCCAACTTTGCTGCTGGCCAAACAAGAGTTGCGTATTGGTGTAGGCAATTTCCCTCCTTTCTTTATTGAAAAAAACAATAGTGGGATATTTCTTGATATCACCCGAGAAGTCTTTAACCAATTACCAGACTATGACGTTAAATTTATTTTCATGAGTAATAATAGACTGTTACATGAAATTAATAGCGGCAAAATTATTGATGTGGCTTGTAACATCTTTTCAGGATCAGAAGTTAATGGCTATTTATCTGAGGCTGTTTTTCGTTATAGCGATGTTGCAGTGAGTAAAAAGAATAAAAGTGTTGAGTTAAGTTCTATCGCAGATTTACATTCATATTCTGTAGCCGCCTATCAAGGTGCGAAAGACTTGTTAGGAAAAGCATATAAAGACATGGCTGTGGCGAATGCTCGCTATTCAGAGCACTCCCAGCCAAAAGATACTACGTATTTAATGGCATCAGGTAAGAAAGATGTCAGGGTTGGTGATATATATATATTTTGGCATGACTTACAAGACAAGTTTTATCATGATGAATTACAGATGCAGAAAAGTGACTTTACTATTCATCGCTTGTGGCCAGATGTTTATTCTCATATGGCTTTTAAAGACAGTGATTTAAGAGATGAAGTAAATAAAGTGATAAAGCACCTTAAACAAGACGGCACTATTGATAAAATCTATGCAAAGTACCAAATTGAAATGCAAGGTATCTAGTCATGATTTCAGTCAGAATATCGCTTGATTTAGTGAATAAAAAAACACCCTGAAAATAGGGTGTTTGTTGTTAAATACTTAGCGGATGATCACTTTTCAAATACTTATTTATACCTAGTAGCTAAGTAATCAAATACTGAGCGAATACCAAAAGCTTCACCGCCCAATGGACGACCGGGCAGATGGCGAACATTAAATGCCATCACGTCAAAGTGTACCCAATCAGTTTTTTCAACAAATCGCTCTAAGTACAAAGCGGCGGCAATTGCAGCGCCAAATGGCTGTGTAGGACAGTTAGTCATATCAGCAATGGTGCTGTCGAATAAGTTATCATAAGGACGGTGCAGTGGCATGCGCCAAACAGGATCGCTGTTTTTCAGACCGGCAGCGGTAATATCCGCCGCAACTTGATCGTTCGTAGAGAAGAATCCCGGTAACTCAGTACCTAAAGCGACACGCATAGCACCGGTTAAGGTAGCAAAGTCGATAATTATTTCTGGCTCATCATTTTCAGCTTCAGCTAAAGCATCACATAACACTAAACGACCTTCGGCATCTGTATTATGAATCTCTACCGTTAAACCTTTACGAGTAGTGACTACATCGCCTGGGCGTAAAGCATTGCTAGATACTGCATTTTCTACCGCTGGAATTAGCACACGTAAATTAATCGGTAAGTTATGGGCCATGATTAATTGTGCAAGGCCTAAAACATGAGCAGCACCGCCCATATCTTTTTTCATATTTCTCATACCGGCAGCTGGCTTCATGTCTAAACCGCCACTATCAAAACAGACACCTTTACCTACTAGCGTTACCTGTGGATTTTTCTCATCACCCCAAGTTAAATCAACTAGACGTGGTGTATGAACACTGGCACGACCAACAGCGTGGATAGTTGGGTAATTCTGAACGAGTAGTTCATCACCAATAACTTGTGTCACATTACCGCCAAATTGTTCAGCTAACTCTTCTGCTGCTTGCGCAATATCTACCGGCATCATATCAGCGGCTGGTGTGTTAACTAAGTCACGAGTTAACGCGGTAGCTTGAGCAAATTTTATCGCTTTTTCAACAATGTCTTTATTGTTGATGGCTAAGCTAGCTAATGCCTCACTTGATTTTTTGCTGATATATCTATCGTATTGGTAAGCACCCACTAACCAACCAAAACTAATAGCTTCGATGTACTGAGCATCTGCTTGTAATAAATATTGGCCTTGTGGTAATTGCTTGATTAAGTCTCCACAAGCAAAGAAGTCACTGGCATCAGTGACGACAAATAATGCTTGGCTAAGCACACCTTCGCTGTTTGGAATAAGTGCTAAGCCTTGTGCTTTATATTGAGTGTTTTCCAGCCAAGTTTGCTGCTGTTTGGTTTGACTTTCGAACCAAGAAGAATAACTTGATTTTTCGATAATAATTAACGGTGTGCCGCTGTTTTCTGCATTCAATAAATTGTTCATGAGCATCCTTTAGAGCTATTGGCGTTCTGATAGTAATGAGTTAATTGTAACCTAAGAAGACAAGAGAAAAAGCTCTATAGGATCATTTCTTTATCTATTTTCGCTCAATTGTTGTTTGAGCGATAAATAGATTGAGGAATGGGCTTATTTACCAATTGAGATGGTTAAGCCGCCAAATGCCTTTACACTATCTAAGACACTGACAACATCTTCATGACGGGTATCGTAACTAGGTATAACAATTACTGAGCTACTGTCATTGGTAGCGATAAAATTTTCGATGCGTGCTGGCACTCGTTCAATATCGACAGGCTTACCATTAAAAGTGACTAAACCGGTATCACTGATCTTTATCAACATGGCTGGCGCAGATTGGTTTTGAGACTTATTCATTTTTGGTCGGTTAACCATAATGCCTTCTTCTTTAACGAATGAGGTGGTAACAATGAAAAAGATTAATAAAATAAATACAATATCTAACATTGGTGTCATATCGGCTTCTGCGGCAGTATTTTCTATACGTGATTTTCTTGCTGACATAGTTATTCCCTTATATGTGTTTTTTAGTTAACCTGAACTCTGGATAAGCAGCACTTGCTCAATATTCCCCTTTGTCCCATTCTCAGCGTTTATTGTGTTTAAATATTGTAAGTTTTAATCAAAACATTCTAAGTTGTTGTTCTTACTTAAACATCAAGCACTCATTACCCATAGTTCAGGTTAGTTAGTATGAAATTCGAACACTCATTCACTATGTACGAAGAGTTACGTAGTGTCAAACATAATATACGATAAGTTTCGTAAGTTAGGTTGGCTGAAGTCTTTGGCTGAAGGAACTTTATCAGGAGATTTTTCCAGAGCTTACTTTATTTCAGAGGGGTGACGATGCTTACCTTTACAGTAAAACGTCCTTTAAGATTACTTTTCCGTCTTTATTGGCTTTGCTCATTTGCGCCATAAATAACTCAGCGGTGGCAATAGCATCATTTAAAGCATTATGCGCATGATGATCAGGTAGTTTAAAGTTTTGACGTAAATTAGTTAGGCGTAGTTCAGAGGGGTCGTAAGCGACATCACGTTTATCAAGACGGCGCTTTGCTAGAGCCAGAGTATCTATCATCGGAAAAACAGGTGCCATACCATATAGCTCGAGACAGGCTTGTGTTAAGAATTGCTTTTCTATTCGGGCAAAATGCACCAGCATCACCTTACCTGCTAACGCTTGTAGCAAGGTTTCTACTACGGTGGCTAACGCTTTACCTTGCTCCTTTTGGCTATCAGTAATGTGATGAATGATGACATTACTCTCTTGGAGTTGCTCTTTGGTTTTAATAATTTGGTGATAACTTGAGTTGAGTGATATTTGTTGCTGTTTTAACGCGACAAAGCCGACACTGAGTAATTTGTCCTGTTTAGCATCAAGACCGGTGGTTTCGAAATCTACTGCTAAAATGTTCACCTTATCGATAGGGGTTTGCAGATCGGGCAAAGGCACTGATAGAAAATCACGTAAAGCACCTTCAGGTGCTTTTTTTAATAACTGCTTGCGCTTACTTTCATAGCCAACAAGCCAGCTTAGCAAAGGTGAATTGGCTAATGTTGAACTAGGCATTAGTAGTTCGACTGCCGAGCATCTTGTAAGCTTTTAATCACCTTAAAGGCATCTTTAAGATGTTCGCGCTCTAATTTAGAAATTTCCTTTGGCGACAAATAGTTATTAGGACTTTCTCCACTGATCAGTTCTTTGGCTTGATGCTCAACGCGTAACATACCTAAGAATTCATAGGCATCAATTAAGTTCTCTGCTGAAGCCTTGGTTAATGATGGCGTGCCAGCCGCTTGTTGAATTCGCTCGATAGTATTAACCGCGCTAATGCCTTCAGATAACGCGTAAATTCGGGCTAAATCTACGACAGGTGCAATACCATTGTGCTTTAAGTCTAATGTGGCTTTATGCTTACCATTTTGCTTTAACACGAAATCACGAAAGAAGCCCAAAGGTGGTCGTAAATTCAAGGCGTTTTTAGATAAATGGGCAATGAATAAGGTATTATTTTGGGTTTTACTTAATAGTTGTTTTCTGACTTCATTCAACAATGAAGCATCGCCATAGATGGTTTCTAAATCAAAAAATACACTGCTATTTAGTAATGCCTTTGGACTTGGGGTTTCCACCCAGTTGGTGAAATAGTTATGCCAAACTTTTTGCGGTTGTCGCCACTTAGGGTTAGTGGCCATGATGTCACCGGGGCAATAAATAAAGCCACATTCAGCTAAGCCATCACAAACAAAGTTGGCGAGGTTTTCAAACCAGGCATCGTCATAAGGCTTCATCGAATCGCAAATAATAATGGCGTTATCTTGATCCGAATGAGCAAGTTGTTCTTGCCTAGCTTGTGAACCAGCGGCTAGCCATGCATACGGTACCGGAGCTTGACCATATTTATATTCAGCCATTTCGATAAGGCGCTTGGTGAATGCCATCGTGATAGCACTAACACTTTTACCAACATGATCGGCACTGCTACCTAATTTGGCTAAACGAATTTGCAATTTTGGTAGCAATTGGCTGATTTCTTTTAGTTCCTCTAACGTATCAGCTTTATGAATAATGCTAGATAAATTAATCGCATTATGACCTTCATTATTAATAAGATCAGTGACCGTAACCATGCCAACCAAGTTACCATGTTTAGTGACGGGGAGGTGATGAATGTGCTTTGCGGTCATGGTCATTAACGCATCATAGGCATTACTTTTAATGTCGATTGTGCTCATATCAGTGGTCATAATTTGGCTAATACTTTCACTGGTTGCGAGGCCTGTTGCCACGCAGCGCCTGCGAATATCTTTATCGGTGACAATGCCAACCGGAGAGTCGCCGTCAACGACCACTAAACAAGAGTATCCTTGCTCATTCATCTGCATAGCGGCTTCTTGAATACTTAATTTGACACTAATACTTGCTACTGGAGAATGGTAAAAATTGCTGACAGAGGTGTTCATCAGCGTTGAAGAAAGAATGGCTTCTTCATTAACCTTATTCATTTTACTTTTTAAACGTTGAGCTGAGTTTTGGCTAAAGTAGTCACTAATACTGGGGAAGCGTTCTCCAATATCATTGAGGATGCTGACATCAACACTGTAGATAAGGCTATCCTCGTCGGTATAAACCTTACATTGCTCAGAGTTTTCACTAAGCGCCTCAATACCATTGCTGTGGTAAAAAGCATCACATAAGTCACTTTCGCCAAGACGATTAATCAACTCGCCGTCATTTGATCTACAACTCAGTGCACCTTTTCTAATGATATATAACCTAGGCTCGGTTATGCCTTTTGGCGGCAGACTGTCATCTTTTCTTATGTAGTTGATCGTTAATTCACGCACTAGGTGAGCGAGCACTTGTTTAGGCAAACTATCAAATGGCGGAATGTTGTGAATAAATGTGCTGATTTCTGAAAGTTCAGTATCCATGGCTGACCTCTGGCCTTTGGCGCAGCTAATGCAAATATTTGGCTAATGAAGTTAATTTAGAGTCTTGTTGTCTTATAAACAAGTGTTATTGCTCAAACCTAGACTAAAGTTTAGTGCGGAGTTTTTACAGGAAATTTGGCTAGCTAAATGGAAGTATCTTAATAAAACTTATTTTAAATCAAAAGCGGAGTTCTTATTGCGAATCTAAATGATAATTAGTTGCATTAATTGTGTTGTTGTGTAAAATCAGCGCCAAAATTTGTATCTAATAATTAATGCGGTAATAACATGAAACGAAACCACCTAACTACAGCTATCTCCCTTGCTATTCTTTCTCTGACTCAACAAGCAATAGCCAATGACAAAATTGAAGTGATTGAAGTAAGAGGCAGTTATTTCAATGACTATAAAGTTGATAATGCTTCAGGCGCTATGCGTACTAATGCTTCACTGCTAGAAACAGCGCAAGCTGTCACTGTTATTCCTGAAACTATTATTGATGAACAATTAGCCACTACCTTAGGCAAAGTACTTTTAAATGACGCAAGTTTGTCGCCAGGTTCAAAACAAAGAAACAGAGAAGTATTTAGTTCTAGAGGATTTTCGCTAAGCTCTTCAACAGGCTACTTAAGGGATGGTCACCAACACTGGTCTCATTACCAACAACCGATTGAAACGTTATCACGTGTTGAGGTTATTAAAGGCCCTTCTAGCTTACTCTATGGTAAGTCAGCACCGGGTGGTTTAATTAATATGGTAACCAAAAAGCCAACAGAGAATAGGTTATTTGATTTTGGCGTTGATACAGACCAAAACGGTTCAACTCGCCTTATGCTTGATGCCGGAGGTAGTATTGTAGAAGATTTAAACTATCGTGGAATCTTGGTAAAACAAGATGTGAAATTTGATCGAGAATACCAAAATGATGAAGAAAGAGAGCGTGACCGCTTTTTGGGATCATTGGCATTAGATTATCATGTAACCGATAACCTTTTGGTGAATGTATATTATGACCAAACTAATGATAAGGCTGGACTAGATACTGGTGCTTGGTTAGATGCTGATGGTGAAGTGATTGGCTCAGATAAAACTATTTATGATTTCTCATGGGCTTTTACTGATATAACCGTGAATAACATTGGGGGTAATGTCAGTTACTTTTTTAATTCACAATGGTCATTAAAGCTAGGTTATAACCAGCAGACGTTCGAGCGTCAACGTTTTGAATCTGCACCTAAAAAGCCTGCTGATTACCAGTTGGGAGATAGTTATACCTCTAAGCCGTATGATAGGTTTGATGATTGGCAATTTAAAACAGCCTTTATTGACTTAATCGGTGAAGTCTCAATCGCGAATACCCAACATCAAATTTTGTTGGGTGTTAATAGTTTAGATTATTACTATGGCCAATTACGAACCATGGCAAGTCCGGTTGACTATATTCCAGGCCAAACAGAGCCAGAAAAGCCAGATATTAGTTACTCCACAGATGATAGCTTGTACACAAGTGAATACGATTATTACGGCATCTATTTTCAAGATTTAGTGACTTTTAATGACCAGTGGCAAATGGTTTTTGGTGGGCGTTTTGATCAGCAAAATAAAGAAAACGCTAATAGCGAATCATTTATACCAAAGCTTGGCGTTTTATATCACCCTATCGATAATGCGACGGTTTATGTTAATTACTCTGAAGGATTTGAACCGCAAAGCAGCGAAACATTAAATGATGAAACAGATAAAAATCATGGTATGGAGATTGATGCTGTTATTTCTACTCAAATTGAAATTGGCGGAAAATGGCAAGTATCAGATAGATTAATGCTTGAAACTGCTATTTTTGATATTGAAAAAAGTGGCGCTTTAATCAAGGAGTCAATAGATAATGATCCTGATTATGAATCAATCACCACTCAAGCAGGCCTGCAAAGACACAAAGGTTTAGAGTTATCAGCCCAAGGAGCTATAACGGATCGATTATTCATAATGGCTTCAACTATGTATCTTGATGCTGTTTATGAAAAAGATAATAAGTATGAAGGTAATACACCTGCAGATGCACCAGATTGGTCAGCTTCTCTCTGGACTCGATATGAATTAACAGAGCAACTCGCTTTAAATGCAGGGGCTTTTTATCAAGGCGAGCGTTTTGCTGATAGCCAAAATACTGTGATTAAAGATGCTTATACTCGGATTGATTTTGGCGCAACTTACAGTACTGTTTTCTCTGATGTTAATGTTGATTTCAGGTTAAATGTTGAGAACCTATTTGATACAGATTATTTAGCTGGTGGCGGCGTAAATAATGTAACAATAGGCGGAGAACGTATGGCTCGTATGGAAGTTAAGGCATCTTTTTAAGGTTACTTAAATAATACTGATTATTAACCCCTAAGCAGGCAAATCGCCTGCTTAGCTTTTTTAAGCCCCTTCTATACTGGATTCTTCTACCTTTATGAATTTAAGAAAGCCTCTCTTTTGGCTCCACCTTATTATTGGTTGTTTTGCTGCAGCGTTTATTTTTTTAATGTCATTGACCGGGGTTGCATTAACCTATGAACGACAAATGATAAAGATGGCTGAGATCAGTGATTATCCGAGTCCAGCTGCTCAAAATACGCCCTTGCTTAAGCTTGATGAGTTACTTGAAAAATCAAAACAATATACTGGCCAAAATACACCTTCTTACATAGTAGAAAATATTGAAGGTGCACCTGTTATCATGAAAGAGGGTCGAAAAACACTGGCTTATTTAAACCCTTATACGGGTGAAAAAATGGCGACTCCAGGTAGTGGTACTAAAACATTTTTTAAAAAGCTTCGCGCCTTTCATCGTTGGTTAACGCTTGATGGAAAATTTAGTGAGTCGGGTCGATTAGTTAATGGTATCGCGAATCTAATTTTTATTGCCCTTATCATTTCAGGTATCTACCTTTGGTTACCAAAGCGGATGAATCTGCGATCTTTAAAAAAGGGTTTGCAGTTAGCCAGAACTTACCCAAACAAAAATGCTAGAAATTACAATTGGCACCATGTTTTTGGTTTTTACATGGCACCTATTTTATTGGTTGTCGTTATTACAGCTGTCTTCTTTTCGTTTAAATGGCCGGGTAAAACATTAAAAACCTTGGTATCAACAGAAATGATACAACTGACGGAACCTGCTGAACTAGCTTTAAACCAAGAAGCGTTACAAATACCAATAGCACAGCAATTAACCATAATAAATAAACAGTATCCGCAGTGGCAAACCATTAAGTTTGGGTTAAATTCTAGCCCTAAGAGCACACAACACTATCAAGTGAATCAGGGAAATGGTGGTGAACCGTTAAAGCGGATTACTATCGCTATAGATTCAATTTCGGGTGTGATTATTCAAGAGCAGGGGTTTGCTGACTTATCGACCTACCGCAAAATGCGAAGTTATATACGCTTTCTTCATACCGGTGAAATATACGGTCTTTGGGGGCAAACCATTGTAGGGTTTGCTTCATTACTTGCTTGTTTATTAGTTTATACTGGTGTGCTACTTTCTTGGCAGCGTTGGAGAAACGCTAGGCGAGTAAAAGTGAATAAAGTTGCGTACTCATAAATGATCAGACTTCTTTGCTAGAGCGCCAAAGCTAAAGGTCATCAACCACCGCTAATCTAAAGTCAACAAACTAAGCAGTGTTAGTTTTTAATTTTAGATTATGTTGCGCTTATCACCTCTTATTTCCCTTCCCCTAAAAGCAGTAAAACCGAGTAGCAAAAATTATACATAACTAAATTTATAATTAGACTATTTACTCAGGTTTTACCTTGCTTGCAGTCTTTTTTAGCAATCTAGACTAAAGGCTAATATCCGCCCCAAAAAAAGCTTGGTAACTTAATTGACAGTTAAAGTTGAATATGGATTTTTGCCAATAAAGAACCACTAAGGGTAAATTTTGACAGAAATCTATATCCACACTTTTACTGATTGATAAACAAAAATTATTACTAACTTCATTAAGTAAAAGCGTAATAAAGCGAAATAAAAAAATAAATCGCTAAAAAACGCTACGTCGCTAGGAGACTATTGTGGAAAATAAAGAAGCATATTGGCAGGAAAATCTGCGCTTGATCTTTATCTGTCTTGCAATCTGGTTTGCGGTTTCATTTGGTTTAGGTCTACTGCTAGTAGAGCCACTAAATGCAATTCGTCTAGGTGGGTACAAACTTGGTTTTTGGTTTGCACAGCAAGGTTCAATTTATTCATTTTTAGGTTTGATTTTTTGGTACGGTGCCAAAATGAACAAGCTTGATAAAAAATATCACGCGGAGGGCTAAGGCATGGATGAGTTAAAACTATATACTTACATCGCAGTATTTGGCACGTTCGCTTTATATTTTGCCATTGCTTGGTGGGCTCGTGCGGGTTCAACCAGTGATTTCTACGTAGCAGGTGGTGGTATTACGCCATTGCAAAACGGTATGGCAATTGGTGCCGATTGGATGTCTGCAGCGTCATTCATCTCAATGGCGGGTTTAATTGCTTTCTTAGGTTACGGTGGTTCAGTTTTCTTAATGGGTTGGACCGGTGGTTATGTACTACTAGCTATGCTTTTAGCGCCATACATGCGTAAACACGGCAAGTTTACTGTACCTGAGTTCATCTCTGATCGTTACTACTCAAAAACTGCACGTATTGTTGCGGTTGTTTGTTTAATCATTGCTTCGGTAACTTACGTTATCGGTCAAATGAAAGGTGTTGGTGTTGCTTTCTCTCGCTTCCTAGAAGTTGATTATGACTTAGGTCTAGTTATCGGTATGGTTGTTGTTTGGGTATACGCAGTACTTGGTGGTATGAAAGGTATTACTTATACGCAAATCGCGCAGTACGTAGTGATGATTTTTGCATATACAATTCCAGCGGTATTTATTTCATTACAACTAACCGGTAACCCAATTCCACAATTAGGTTTAGGTTCAACACTTGCTGATGGTAGTGGTGTTTACTTACTTGATAAATTGGATATGGTTGTTACTGACTTAGGCTTTAAAGAGTACACTACATCTAACATGGGCGGCACATTAAACATGTTCGCATACACTATGTCACTGATGATTGGTACTGCGGGTCTTCCTCACGTAATAATGCGCTTCTTCACTGTACCTTCAGTACAAGCAGCACGTCAGTCTGCAGGTTATGCATTAGTATTTATCGCATTACTTTATACTGTTGCTCCAGCAGTTGGTGCTATGGCTCGTTTCAACCTAATGAACACTATTGAACCAGCAGCAGGTCAAAACCTTGAATATGCTGAGCGTCCTCAGTGGTTTAAAGATTGGGAAAAAACTGGTCTATTACAATTTGAAGATAAAAATGGCGACGGTAAAGTTCAGTACACTGCTGATGCAGCAACTAATGAAATGGTTAAAGTTGACCGTGACATTATGGTACTAGCTAACCCAGCAATTGCTAACTTACCTAACTGGGTTATTGCATTAGTTGCAGCGGGTGGTTTAGCCGCAGCACTATCAACAGCCGCTGGTTTATTATTAGCGATATCCTCATCAGTGTCTCATGATTTGATGAAAGGTGTCTTTGTTCCAGATATGTCTGAGAAGAATGAATTGTTAGCAGGTCGTGTAACCATGACGGTGGCCATTCTATTCGCGGGCTATCTAGGGATGAACCCACCAGGATTTGCTGCCGGTACGGTTGCACTAGCCTTTGGTCTAGCTGCATCAAGTATCTTCCCGGCACTAATGATGGGTATCTTCTCTAAGAAAATGTCTGGTAAAGCGGCTGTGTCTGGCATGATTGCTGGTATCGGTGTAACTATGTTATACGTATTCCAACACAAGGGTGTAATGTTTATCCCAGGTACTTCATTCCTAGGTGACATGGGTCCTAACTGGTTCTTCGGTATCTCTCCAAATGCCTTTGGTTCAGTCGGTGCGTTAGTTAACTTTGCAGTAGCCTTCGCTATGCTTAAAGTAACTGGTCCAGCTCCATCTGAAATACAAGATATGGTTGACCACATGCGTGTTCCAACGGGTGCTGGTGCAGCACACGATCACTAGAGTACACAGTGATAATGGCGTAAG
>Ga0209184_1000312_pt1 | contig 58398 bp, 55 predicted proteins | sample EN8Hudsemesocosm_2_FD_184627 | JGI IMG/M metagenome (GOLD analysis project Ga0209184, IMG submission 184627) | Methane-oxidizing microbial communities from mesocosms in the Hudson Canyon - EN8C Hudson Canyon (SPAdes) (version 2) | ecosystem: Environmental > Aquatic > Marine > Cold seeps | place... | reverse complement strand
TCATGTGTTCAGAAACTAACTGTTGGTATCGTTTTGATAGGCGTGGATCGACATCTGCTAATGTTTTTTATATTCATCCCATATCATACTATTTTTAGCTTATAAGTTGTGTAGATACCTATGCCCCAAAGGGAGAAGGTTGGGATGAGGGGATTATAAATGCATGGTTTTATTCTCCTCACCCAACCCTCTCCAGCAAGAGAGGGCTTAAAGCAATAGCATTACTCCCTCCTTAAATGCGTAAGCAATAACTTACTCCGATTGAACAATAACTTCAGCTTTACGTGTTTCGCCTTTACCAATAGTTAGTAAATCCCACACCAATAAACCTAGACCAGCAGCCGTCATCCAGCCAAAGAACATACGCCATTGCATAGCGTTTATAAACGAAGGATGGCTTTGCGCAGCAAAATAGCCAGCCCATGTAGATCCGCCAATCGCACGCTCAATAAATGATTGTTCATAGCCTGCAATCAACAGCGCAATGGTCATACCTAAAACACCGAAATTCAATAGACCTAAGGCCCATTTCCAGCGCCAAGCATTTTGTGATCCACCGCCCATCCAAACATTACCTCTCCAATGTTGAATCGCTATATAAAAGAAAGCAATGTTAATGGTTGCATAAGCCCCAAAGAAGGCTAAATGACCATGTGATGCTGACCATTGTGTGCCATGTGTATATAAGTTAATTTGTGGCAAAGTATGCATAAAGCCCCAAACACCCGCACCAAAAAAGTTACCAAAAGCATGTGCAATTAACCATGCCATTGCTGGGTGGTTCATGTTTTTAAATGAGCGTTCACCTGAATCATAAACAGCATGCACGACCATTGCCACCAAAGGAATAGGCTCTAGTGCTGAGAAAAAACCACCAATCGTAAGCCAGTATTCAGGTGTACCAATCCAAAAATAATGATGCCCTAATCCTAAAATACCCGAACCAAACATTAAGGCAACTTCGATATACAACCACGTTGTAACAATTTTACGGCTAACCCCTAAAATGGTCATTAGTGACCACGCCATAATCACACCAACAAGCACTTCCCAAGTTGCTTCTACCCAAAGATGAATAACCCACCACCACCAGAATTGCTCATGAGTGATGTTAGTCATGTAGAACATGCCAGCTAAATATAAACCAGCTAAGGCGACTAAATCCAGTGTTAACACGCCTGCGATACCTGACCATTTACCTTTACTAAAGGTCAGGACGACGTTGGCAAAGAAGATTAGTACAACAATAACAATACCGATATCAGCCCAACGTGGCGCTTCAATATATTCACGCCCTTCATTGATTAGCCAGAGGGTCGTATCATTACCCGCCCCCGTTTGTACGAATAAATACACTAGCACGACAACAGTAACCGCCGCCATCAGTACCCAGTAACCGAGTACCCCATATTTTAAGCCGACAATTTCTGTGCCACTTTCGTCTTCTAATAGCCAATAAGTACAGCCAATAAAGCCGAATAGCATCCATAAAATCATGGCATTAATATGCACCATGCGATTGACACTAAAGTCTAAAATCTCAAAAAGAAATCCTGGAATTAAAAATTGTGCTGCTGCAAGTAGACCAAATAGAATTTGGAAAATAAATAAAATAACGGCCGCCATAAAATATTTTACAGCTAATTTTTGTCCATCATTTAAAGTGCTATCATCAACGCCAGCCCATTTATGAAATCCGTTTAGCTTATCTTTAACAGACGTTACGCCTGAGTTAATTGTTTCAGTTGTACTCATAATTATTCAACCTCTGCTTCAATCGTGGTGAAGTTATAAGGGAAGCCATTAGTATCAATAGTTGACATCCACTTTAAGAAAGCGACGACACCTCTTGCTTCTTCTTCTGTAATGTCAAGGTTAGGCATTTTTCGACCCGTACCAAACGTACGCGCATTTTTTTCTGGGTCCATTAAGAATTTCAACATCTGCTCTTCACGTAACTCTGTCGTTAACCAACCTTGATCTAACCAAGCCTTAGTTAAGTCCGGCGCATAATAAGCACCATTACCTAATAAAGTATGGCAATTCATACAGTTTTTAGCTTGAGTGGTTTTTTTACCTAAAGTCACTAACGCTTCAGCTTGTTCTTCAGTGAATTTCTCACCAAACAATAATTCTTCCTCTCCAATAACCGGCATATATTTATTCAGCTTTTCATCAAACTGATAATCCACTTTTTTATTAATCACCGAATAAGCTTTTACTCGCTCGCCGCCCGCTGTCGTTTGCTTCAAGGTATCAAAGGTCAAAATGACCAGTATTAAAAAGGAACCGGCGGTCACCCACACGGCTACTTTTTTCCAAAAGGACTCGGAAGCCCATTTAGGAGTTTCACTCATTTTCATTCTCCAAGGTTGTTGTAGTTAAAATAGGTTCATCATGCGTTTTTTTGCACAAATACCAAATAGCCATAGGCGCAAAAAAATAGCCGACGACCATAAGGTAAGAAATGATTTGCCAATAACCGACTAGGTTAGCAGCGAGCGTTAATTGATAGACAGAAACCAGCAATATCAAATAAGACAGATAAGCTGATAGCTTAATAATTAAGCGTGAATTTACTTTAGACCACGTAAATAACAGCGCATAACTAGCGCCTGCCATTATAATTAACGCAGATGAATAAAAGGTGACAAAGAAATCTTTTAAGGCAACAGGTTCAATCATAAGCTTTATGTTAAATAGTGGTTTTAAATCGACATGCACAACCTTGTTTAGCCATACATTCAGTTTGTTCTACAGGATTGTCTAATAAAGTACGGATAAGCGTTCGATCAAATTCACATAACTCACCATGTTCCTGAGCAAGATCATGAAATACACAGTTAATAGCACTGATGGTCATCTGCCCTTCTTGCTCACTCACTTCAGCTTGATAGCCTAAGTTTTGTAAAATAATACTCAGTGTATGCGTTTTCTCAGCTGCCGTTTGATTAGTAAATTGAGGCGCTAAAGAGTTTGCAATTTTAGTTCCTAAGCGTTGTAGTAAGGCGACTAAAGCCTCAGAGCCCATTTCTTCTTTGAGCTCGGCAATCAATAAATTACAAAACCAAGAATATTGCTTAGTAAAATGATTAATCCCTTGTTCAGTTAATACATAACTACGAGAAGGACGGCCTTTCGTTAAATTAAACTTACCCGCTTTAATTAACTGGTTTTTCTCCAAGACAACCATATGCTGCTTGACCGCATTACGCGAGATATTTAGCTTCTCAGCAATAACATCAATACTCAGCCCTGTTTTGGTAGCCAGTAATATAGCCAAAATTTGCTCTTGTCTGGTTCCTGATTGATTTTGCATACAGCCTTTTAGTTTGTGACTTAACGCGAGAAAAAGTTAAAAATGTCACTTTGAGTTTCAATTAAAAGAACCATTATATCTATATAATTAGGCGATAGGGGCAATAAATATCTTTTGCAATATTTATATTGCAAAAGCTTTGTATCGACCCTATACTGACCTTTCACTGTCGTATAATTTTAACAAAAACTATAAGAAGGTAGATTATGAGCGAATCATCAGATAAAACATTATTTGAACAATTAGGTGGTGAAGCAGCCGTTGATGCAGCTGTTGATATTTTTTATCGTCGCGTATTAAGTGACTATAGAATTAATCGTTTTTTTGATAATACCGACATGGATCAACAAGCCGCTAAACAAAAAGCCTTTTTAACCATGGCTTTCGGTGGCCCTGCTAACTACAGCGGTACTGATATGCGTACAGCGCATGCTAAATTTGTAAAGATGGGCTTAGATGACAGTCATTTTGATGCTGTGGTAGAACATTTAGCAGGTACTTTACAAGAACTTAATGTACCTGATGCTCTAATTGAGCAAGTGGCTGCCATTGCAGAAACTACACGTAATGATGTATTAGGTCGTTAATATTAGGATTTTATGATGACGGAGCAAAAAATACAGCTAGGTGAGCAATCTATTTTATGCAAACCTGACGAGTCGCTACTGAATGCGTTGTTACGTGAACAGGTTGATATCTCTCATAGCTGTCATCAAGGCGCATGCCAAAGCTGCTTGTTGCGTAGTTTAGATGGAGCGCCACCTATTGAGGCGCAACATGGATTAAAAGAAGGCCTGAAGAAACAAAATTATTTTCTGGCTTGCCTTTGCTATCCACAGCAAGCGATGCGCATTGCGCACCGTCATCATACTGATTTTATGACCCACGGCACCGTGAGTGCCAAGCAAGCTCTTAATGCCGAAACTCTCTTGCTTACTTTGGATCTTGATGAGCCAATGGATTATTACGCGGGACAATTTGTTAATTTACAGCGTGATGATGGTTTGTCGCGTAGCTATTCGATTGCCAATAATCGTATACACAGCAAACAATTAAGTTTTCATATACGCCGCCTAGCAGGCGGACGCTTTAGTTCTTGGACACATGAGGATTTAAACCTAGGCGATCGCATTGCCGTTTCAGAACCGCAAGGCTTATGTTATTACCTGCCAGACAAACCCGATTCGCCTTTATTACTGATTGGTACAGGTAGTGGCCTCGCTCCTTTAGCGGGCATTATTAGTGAAGCCTTACATCAAGGCCATAAGGGCGATATTTATTTATATCATGGTAGCCGCGATTTAAACGGCTTGTATTGGGTAGAAGAAATGCAAGCGCTGGCTGAAGCTCATGCTAATTTCCATTACCATCCCTGTATTTCTAGCGGCGAACCGCCTGATCATGTCTTTGCTGGACGCGCCAATGATATTGCTTTTAGCCAATTACCTGATTTGAAAGGCTGGCGCATCTATTTATGTGGTCACCCTGATATGGTGAGCAACACTAGGCGCCAAGCTTTTTTAAAAGGCGCTTCGTTATCTGATATTTATGCCGATGCATTTCATGTTGCTTCAGGTTCATTAGATTAATTAATCCAGCCTATCATGAAGCTTTTATCGATTAATACCTAGATAGCAACCGAAGTGGAATACCATTGAAAAGAGTATACTAAATCCATATCCATTATGGAGAAAGTATTACTTAGAAATACAGACTTAATAATATCCGAAAATTTACGTTCTAATGTAGCCTGTATTTAATTCTTTGCCAGACAAGTTCTTACATTTTTTAACAAGAAATATTTTTCAGTTATACTCAAAAAATCACATTTACACGCGACTGATTCAAGCATAAGTTAGATATGCCTGATTGTCTTTATAGTTAATTTATTTTAGGCACAATGAAAATATTTCATTTTTTAAAATATCTCGCAGTCGACCCCGTCAGTTTTAGCCTTAAAGCTAAAATACTCTCTCTTATTGCCTGTTTTTGTTCAATTTTTTTCATTGCTTTAATTACGAAAATAATTGCACCTTGGCCAAGTTATCCCATGATTGTCGCTTCCATGGGAGCATCTGCTATTATTCTATTTTTTATTCCTGGCAGCCCGCTAGCACAACCATGGCCTATTATTGGAGGGCAGATGGTATCAGCCATAGTCGGTGTGTACTGTGCTTTGAATATTACAGAACCCTCTACAGCAGCAGCGTCGGCAGTCGGCGGCTCCATTCTTATGATGTTATTGATGCGCTGCTTGCATCCACCGGCAGCTGCCACCAGTTTAACCCCGATAATGGCAGGAACATCAATCACATCTCTAGGCTATTCTTTTGTGCTTGTTCCTGTTGCAATCAATGTTGTTATTATGTTGATATTAGCAATCGTAATTAATCGGTGGGTGATGGGGGTAGACTACCCAAGCCCTTTGCCTGTTAAGAAAAAGCTAAATCAGCAGAATGCAGTTGCAGCTTCCATTCATCAAATCGGATTTTCAGAACAAGACCTTGCGTTAGCTCTATCAAATAGCGACGTGTTTATTGATATGACACATGCTGAATTAAGCCACCTATTAACCCAAGTTGAAAAACACGCTTTCAAGCGCTTAAAAGGCCAGCTTTTATGCGCTGACCTTATGATTAAAGAGGTTATCACGGTTGAATACGGAACTGACGTCGAAGAAGCATGGCAAATAATGCAACAACACAAATTAAAAGCCATTCCCGTTATCGATAGGGCTAATAGAGTTATCGGAATTATAACCTGGAATGATTTTTTCAAATTTATCAACCTCAGCAGCTATGACAGCCTTCAAGATAAATTTCGCGCCTTTATTCGGCGCACACCAGAAGTAAACGCCAACAAACCCGAATCAATAGGTCATATTATGACCAAATCGGTTATCACTCTATCTGAGGATACGCATATTGTTGAGCTTGTTCCGCTCATGTCTACTACTGGTTTAAGACAAATTCCCATTATTAATGAAGAAAGACGCCTCGTTGGTATGGTTTATCAATCTCACCTGATTGCCGCTCTTTATAATCAAAAATGATATAGAAAAATAAACAACCTCGTTCCAACGCTCTGCGTTGTAATGCATAGACTGACGCTCTGCGTCACGGAACGCAGAGCGTTCCCATATGCGTTTCCACGCGGAGCGTGGGAACGAGAGTCATTAAGGTGTCCCGCTTTAACTTCGTAGCCAAACTTTATTACCACTCTATGACAGTTACCCACATTTCCTGTGGATAACATTGTGCGTTATTTTTGCGTAACGACAGAATCCCCCTGAAAATAAAGGCCTAGCACTAGATTGTATGTTTTTTATACAAATGCATATTAACCTTCATAACCTTAATCAATACTATTTCATATTTGCCGTTTTCAATGAACCTTAGTAGACTTAAAAGCCTTTTAAATAGGTCATTGCGCTGTGCGCATTAGCTTTTATACTAGACGACTAACCCGCTCATGATTGAACACAAATTAGCACCTTTTACTGCCGCCATTATTGGTGGAGGTCCTGCGGGATTAATGGCGGCAGAAATGCTGAGTCAAGAGGGAGTACACGTAAACCTTTATGATGCTATGCCTTCTGTGGGGCGGAAATTCTTACTCGCCGGTAAAGGTGGATTAAATATAACCCATGCCGAGCCTTTCAATGATTTTGTCACTCGCTATGGTGCTAGCCAATCTAATATCGAGCCTTTATTAAATAACTTTAGCCCACAAATGCTACGCGATTGGGTTGGTGAATTAGGCATCACTACTTTTGTCGGTTCATCGCAACGCGTATTCCCACTAGAAATGAAAGCCGCCCCCTTATTAAGAGCGTGGTTGCATCGCTTGCGCGCAGCAGGCGTAAAAATACATACTCGACACCGTTGGCTAGGTTGGGATGCTAAGCAAGCATTACGCTTTAATCATCTTGAAATAGAAAAAACAGTCATAGCTGATGTCGTCGTACTCGCTTTAGGTGGCGGTAGCTGGGCTAAGCTAGGATCGGATGGGTTATGGCTACCTTTGCTCGCAGAACGCAACATTGCTATCACACCTTTGCAGGCTGCTAATTGCGGGTTTATCGTCGCTTGGAGCGACTATTTCCGTGAACGTTTTTCGGCTGAACCCTTAAAATCTGTAACCTTATCTTTTACTGATGCTACAGGGCAATTACAGAAAAAAAATGGCGAATTAATGCTCACCGAATCAGGAGTAGAAGGCAGTTTGATTTATGCCCTCTCCGCTCCACTGCGAGACACCTTAAATGCACAAGGTTCTGTGACTGTGTACTTAGATTTAACACCAGATAAAGATCTAGCGCGGATTACAAAAGAACTGTCTCGTACTAGAGGCTCCAAGTCTATGAGTAACCATTTACGCAGAACCGTAGGCATTAGCGGAGCAAAATCAGCTTTATTACGCGAACACTTATCAGCCAATGAATTATCTGATACACCCAAATTAGCCGCAGCCATTAAAGCCTTACCCATCAAATTAATCGCCACTCGCCCTATTGATGAGGCTATCAGCACTGCGGGTGGCGTGTGTTTTAACGCTATGGATGCACAACTAATGCTAAAAAAACTACCTGGCGTATTTTGCGCCGGAGAAATGCTCGATTGGGAAGCGCCAACCGGCGGTTATTTACTTAGCGCGGCTTTTGCTAGTGGTCGAGCTGCGGGGTTAGGTGCGTTAACTTGGTTACAGTCTAAAAATTGAGTGAAAGGCTTGTTCCAACGACAAATTAAATAGGGACGTTCATTCTATTGTAGGGCGGACTGAAGTCCGACCTACTTACTTATTGCTTTAACGCTTACAATGTTAAAATACCTAGTGCTTCACTCTTATTACAACGATTACTTTCTTTGAAAATTTCCTCGAGCTTTAACATCAAGCGCTTTTTTTCTATTGGATTATTACTTATTCAATTAAGCGTTTCTGACGTTATTTATGCCTCTCCAGAAATCAGCATTACCGGCTTAACTTCTGAGTTAGAAGCCAATGCGCGCGCTTATTTAGCATTAAGCAAAGAAACCTGTGAAACTCCGCAATGGAAAATTAAACACCTATTTGATAAATCACCTGAACAAATCGAAAAGGCCGTACGCGCTTTAGGTTATTATCACCCGAAAATACAAAAATATTTAACTTGGGAAGATGGCTGCTGGGCGAGTGTATTTGATATACAGCTCGGTCCTCCTATGCTGGTTAAGGAGCTAGATATTCAAGTATTGGGGGCGGGAGCACAAGAGCCCTTCTTTGCTGAATTGCTGATTAACAATAGTATTCAGATTGGCAGCACTGTTAACCATGAACAATATGAAGTATTGAAATCTAGTTTGAAAGCTCAGGCGGAAGCAAAAGGCTATTTTGACAATCGTTATGAACTTAAGAGGCTTATTGTTGATTTAGAGAGCAATACCGCAAAGATTCAACTCCACCTACAAACGGGAAGTCGGTATTACATTAGCCGTATTACTATCACAGAGAATGCACTTGACCCTGAATTTACTCGTAAATTTTTACAGATTGAGCCGGGCGAAGCTTATGATCGGGAAAAGATAGTTGAGGCACATCAATTATTCGATACCTATGGGTATTATAAAAATGTGCAATTAAAATACTTGCGTAAACAAGCGGAAGATTATTATGCTCCTCTTGCCGTTAATTTAAAGAATCTCCCACGGCATGCGCTGTCAGCCGGTGTCGGTTATGATACAGACTTAGGCTTTCGTATCAGTGCAGGCTATAAAAACAGGTACCTGAATAAAAATGGGCATCAATTTATTGCCGACCTCAATTTATCCTTAAAAAAATCGCACTTCATCATGGAGTATGTACTGCCGTATAACAATCCGCTAAAAAATCGATTGTCATTTTTTTCCGGCATCACTTATGAAGATACGACAAACGTCGATAGTCAGAAAATTGAAGTGGGTGCTAGATTATCCAATCGCTTTTATGGACAATTGGTGTTGTCTGAGCAATTAAAATTTGTTGCTGAACGCTTTCGTAACAGCAATAGCGACCCTTTTCAAACACGATTTCTATTAGTGCCTGGTATTGCCATTTCTAATATTAGAGCAGAGAAAAAAGACATGTATTTAGATGGCTATAAATATATGCTGGACCTTAATGCAGCGCATCGTAGCATTGCCTCTAGCGTTAGTTTTATTCAGACTCGGTTTAACCTGAAAATGGCTTATGCGACTTTTTGGGGCGGGCGTATTATTGCCAAAACTGATTTAGGTGCTACCGCAGTCGATGTTTTTACCGATTTACCCAGTAGTTATCGCTTTTATGCTGGGGGAGACAATAGTGTGCGTGGTTATGATTATAAAAGCATAGGTGAGCGCAATGAGTCTGGTGATGTTATCGGTGGCCGCTATTTGGTCACGGGTAGCTTGGAATATGAACAAAAAATTATTGATGACTGGAGTATCGCGGCTTTTATTGATGCAGGCGATGCTTTTACCAGTACGATGAATGTGAAATTGGGTGTCGGCTTAGGCGTACGCTGGTATTCCATTGTTGGTCCCGTGCGCATTGATATTGCAGTACCTTCTGAAGATGTCGGCGATGTACATTTTCACTTTAGCTTAAGTACAGCCTTATGAAGACCTTGCTTAAGATTGGCTTAGCTGTATTCGTGAGCATTCTTTTCCTTATTAGTTTTCTACTAGCATTGTTAGTCTATAGCCCACAATTTAATAGCTGGCTGGTATTGCACGCAGTCAGCCTAGTGCCTGAAGTCAGCATAGAAAAAGTTGACGGTATACTCTTAGGCGAGATGCAGTTGCATAACTTCAGCTACCGTTCAGAGAAGGCTGATGTCAATATCGATTCGATTGCTTATCGCTATAAACTGGCAAATTTGTTCGATAAACATGTACTATTTGAATCGTTACAGGCTTCCGGTGTTGATGTCGTCTTCAAGGAAAGCACTTCCCCAGAAGAAGAAAAAACAGAGTCAACTGAGTTTGTTATGCCGGTAACGTTTGAAATTCAGGATTTCACGTTAAATGAGTTACAAATCAAGCAGCAAAAGACCATACATTTAGTTAAGAAAATACATCTGGCTTTATGGTATCAAGGCCAATCTTTACGGCTTAGTCAGTTTATTTTTGATAGTGACATTGTTCAATTGAATGGCACAGGAGAACTGTTAGTTAACGCGCAACTGCCATTTAAACTTGACCTCACTATCTCCAAATCAGTCCCCGATGTAGCTAAGGTAAAAGCGCAAGTTTCCGCGCACGGTAATCTTGATAAAATCCACCTAACCGCTGATTTAAAAACACCAAGTAAAGCGCATGCACAAGGCTGGGTGCAACTCACTGAAGGCGTTCCGAGCTTTGATTTTCAAATGACTTGGACCACCCTGCAATGGCCTTTGCAAGGCGCTAAAGAGTATACCAGTGAGAATGCACAACTGAGCTTAAAAGGCACAGCAGACCAATATACACTGACCTTGGATTCTCAATTACTTGCCAAAGATTTCCCGCTAGGGAAATTGCACCTAATGGGGCAAGGCGATACCCAACAGCTTACTTTAAGTAATTTAAGCCTAGAAGCATTACAGGGAAATATAAACAGCAAGGGCCGTATCAGTTGGACAGAAAGTATTGCGAGTGACTTACAAGTGTCAGCACAAAAGATTCAGCTATCCTCGGTATCAGCTGATTATCCGGGTGAATTAAATTTAGATGCGAAGCTGTCAGGCAATCTAGTCGGAAAACAAGATATTCGTGTGCAAATTAATCGTTTGGATGGCATGCTTATAGATAAAGCACTAAATGGCACGGCAGATATTCGTTACCAGCCAGAAACAACAAAAATTAAACAGTTAAATGTCAGTGTGGGCACTAATCAGTTGACCCTACAAGGAACTTTAGCGACTAAAAATGCCCTAACTTTTAAACTAGACGCAGCAAATTTACATGAGTTAAGTCCAGACTTGAATGGCTCGCTGTTTGCGCAAGCTGGGCTACAAGGTTTATTAACCAAGCCGAGCGTGCAATTAGACTTACATTCTGATGGACTGAGCTTTCAAGAACAAAAAATAGGTGCGCTGCAAGCAACGGCTAATTTAGTTAGCATGGGTGCAGGACAACTGGATTTAGATATTAAGGCACAGCAAATTTCCTTGCCTAGATTAGAGATAGAAAAGCTTGAATTACAAAGTACCGGACAGCTTGCACATCATAAGATAAGTGCAAAAGTAATAAGCTCTCAAGGTAAGCTAGAACTTGCTTTAAATGGTGACTTAAAACCACAAACATCATGGCAAGGCGAGCTAGAGCAATTACAAATACTAGAAAGCCCTATTGGTGATTGGCGATTAATTCAATCAACGCCTTTAAAGCTGCTGTTTGCTCAGCAGGATGCTGTGCAAGTGCAAACCGAGCTGTGCATAGCTCAATTAGCTGGCACTGGATTATTATGTATTAATGCTAATCCGGAACCACGCTCTGGTCAAAGAATAAGCGGTTCGATAAAACAGCTGGCCTTATCGATATTTTCTACATGGATGCCAGACAATTTAGAGCTTAATAGCACACTGAATAGCGAATTTTCTTTATTGAAACAGGATAGTTTACAGGGCGATATTAATATTAGCCTTGATCTTGGCTCGATTAAATTGGCACACGAGCAATTGGGAACGCAGAAGTTTGATTTTAAAGGTGCTCAGCTAACTGCCAAGCTTGATTCTGATCAATTGCAATCCAATATCTTTATCGAGTTAGATGCAGCAAAGCGCATAGACGGGCAAATAAACATGCTAGGGCTAGAGCAAATGGCGAACGCAAAAGTTGATGGCCAGCTGAATATACAAGTCGATGATCTTGGCTTTTTAAATAGGCTGATTGAGCCCGTAAGTGACATTGAAGGCAGCATTAATGCCGATGTACGCTTACAGGGAGCATTGTCTGCACCAGATTTAAAAGGCACACAAGTACATTTAGCAAATGTTAAATTTAATGTGCGAGATGCCGGCATACAACTAAGCGAGTTAAATATCGACTTAACTCACGGCGAAGAGCAGCAACTATTTTTAAAAGGTCGCGCTAATATTTCTGATAAGCCGTTAGCCGTTGAAGGCGACCTTGATCATTACGCAAGCGATCAACTGCAATATAAGATGACCCTAAAAGGCGATAATTTACAGCTATTACAATTACCTGAAATGCAGGCATCGCTATCGCCTGACCTGACTTTCTCTGGCAATAAACAAAGCATGAAAATTAGAGGTGCAGTACTTGTACCCAAAGCGGATTTAGTTTTTGCCACTTTGCCCGAAGACTCAGTACAGTTGAGTGAAGATGAATTTGTCATTAACCAAGAAACCATCACCGTAAAACCTTCACCCTACCCTATCGATATGAATATTTTCATTCAAATGGGTGATTCTGTCTCTATCGAAGGTTTTGGTTTGACGTCGCGTTTACAAGGGCGTTTACGTGCCGAGTTGATGAATAATGAACTCAAATTATACAATCAACTCACTTTACTCGATGCCACCTACAAGGCTTACGGCCAAGATCTAACAATTGAAAAAGGACAGTTATTATTTGCAGGCGATATAAGCAATACCGGCGTTAATATTATTGCCTCTCGTCAAGCCAGTGACTGGAATGATAAGACCGTTGCTTATCTGAGCTTGACCGGCATGCTAAGTAAACCAGCCTCCTCTGTTTATACCAACCCCGCATTAAGCGAAAGTGAGTCTTTAGCGTATTTGTTGACCGGCGGCCCATTAAGTAAAAGTGGCAGTACAGCGCTTTTGGCTAAAGCGGCTTTAGGACTGGGCGGTGATTATGTTGATGCGGTCATGGGCGCAGTTGGCGTTGATGAATTTGATGTTAAGAGTACTGCCGTAGGGCAAAATTCGATGGTCGTAGGTAAGCGTATTGCGCCTGATTTAATGGTCAGATATATCCTCGATATATTGAGTGCGCAAATGCAGTTAGCCGTGGAATATCAGTTAACCGAACATATCAGCATAGAAACGCGTGCCGGTTCAACACAAAGTGGTGATATTAAATATACTATTGAGTTTGATTAGGAAAGAATGTAACCGTTCACATACCCCCTAAATTTCATATAAAAATATCGTCATCCCCGAAGTCTTTTATCGGGGATCCATGTTAAACGTAGATTCCTGCTAACAGCATTCAGGATGACGAGCTGAAAAAAATAGCTTACACCTCTTAGCTCTATTTCTCATAAAGGGGACGTGACCGGTTACGGAAAGAATTGCTATTGAGTTAAGCAAGGGTAAAACAGGGCTACTGAGAACGGTAAATTAATTACAAAAAACAAAATAAAAACATAGTGATACAAAATAAATTAACTGAATTCCAAGATATTTATTCCTATTGATGAAATTGATGTTAAAAACTGAGGAAGTCAGTTAGAATTGAGTTTTACTTTTTATTTAAAGGCGTTAAATTCTAATAGTACTTTCTAAAAAGGATTAATTATCACCCACGCCAGTTTAGCGGTCATTTGATTGTGCTAAACACTGCATTTGAAATAGTTCAAGTAAGCTAATAATTATCCTGCCCTATTTGGGTCAGGGGTTTGTTAATAATGCCTTTAGATTCCTCAATACTCGCTCTTCGTACTTAGCCAAAGAATTATATCGCACTTAAATTCAGTAGTTTTTTCATGGATACAAATGAAAATAATGAATGTTAACCACACTAGAACGCCTATTTTAGTAGCTCTCCTTACTCTTATCATAGTAAGCGCCATGTCGTACTCATCCTATATAGGGCGTGATTTCGCAGTACGTTACGCGCCTTTGATAGATGCGGCAATGGAAATAAAGCTAGAAGCAACCACTGCACATTTATGGTTCGAAGAACTCATGAGTGGTGACCGAGTAGTTCGTATCGAGGATATTTGGAAGCATATCGACCAGTCTAGGTGGTACGCACAAGCAATGCTTGAAGGTGGAGAGAACGAGGAGGGTCACTTTGTTCCTCTACAAGACCCTATACTACGCAAAAATATTAAGCAGACCATAGAAGGTATTGATACCTTTCGAGATATAGCCCTTCAACGATGGGAGGTGCAATCTAACTCAGGTGTCGGTTCTGATATTGACCAACGTTTCGATAAAGCCTTTGAAGACTTTATTGCTTCTGCAGATAATGTAGAAACAGCACTACAGAAGGCTATGGGCGAACAGTTACAGCAATATAAAATCGAGCAATATTTACTCATTCTATTAATCATCATCATTGGCATACTGATTGGCGGAATACTTTACCGTTATGACCGTCAGCGCATAAATGACATCGTATTATTACAAAACAAAGAAGAAAACCTGAGAATCACGCTCAATTCAATTGGTGATGCCGTTATTGTGACCGATAATCTGGGTAAGATTACCCGCATGAACCCCAAAGCGATTAACTTAACTGGATGGACAGAAACACAAGCAATAGGGCTTGATTTAGCTCTGGTCTTTAATATTTTTCATGCAATAACTAATGAGGTTGCCAATAATCCTGTTGCTGAGGCTCTCAAAACTAGAAGGGTAGTCGAATTAGCGAATCATACGGTTCTACTTTCTAAAACAGGCGAACGTTTCCATATTTCTGATAGTGCTGCGCCAATATTTAGGACTAAAAATAAGTCTGAGGATATATTAGGGGTTATTCTGGTATTTCAAGATGTCACTCGCCAATACCAACTACGTGAAGATTTAGAGAACAATCAACAAGTATTGTTAGAAGAAAGAGCGGTACTTCGAGGAATAATCAACTCTACTCCTGATCTTATTTTCTGTAAGGATCCAGAAGGTTTATACCTTCGTTGCAATGAAGCTTTTGAACACTTTTTTGATGCACCAGAGTCTGAAATTAAAGGGAAAACAGACTATGATTTCGTGCCTCCAGAGATGGCTGAGTTTTTCCGTAATAAGGACAAATCTATGCTGAAAACTAATAGCCCTCAGATTAATGAAGAAGCGGTAATTTATCCAGATGGCAGTGAAATATTGCTAGAAACATTAAAAACACCTTTAAAAAATGCAGCTGGCAATACATTAGGTATATTAGGCATTAGCCGCAATATCACCCAGCAGCGTCAATCTGAAGACAGACTAAGAATTACAGGTCAAGTCTTTGATTCCAGTAATGAAGGGATTTTTGTAACTGACCTAGACAACAATATTATTGAAATTAACCATGCCTTTAGCAAAATAACAGGGTATTGCAAAGATGAAGTTATTGGAAAGAGCCCGAGGCTCTTAAGTTCAGGGCTTCAGAGTGCTGATTTTTACAAACAGTTATGGCAAGCGGTCAATACAGGTGGCTCATGGTCAGGTGAAATATTAAATCGCCGTAAAAATGGTGAAACCTATCATCAATCATTATCTATCAGTACCATTAAAAACGAACAGGGCGAGATTCAAAAACATATTGCTGTCATGGCCGACATTAATGAATCGAAAAAGGCACAAGAACATATTCAATTTCTCGCCCAACACGATGTATTGACGGGCTTACCTAACCGAGCATTACTTACAGATCGCCTTCAACAAGCCATCCTAACAGCGGAACGAAATTCACTGCATGTCGCAATTTTATACCTTGATTTAGATCGATTTAAATTTGTCAACGATAGCTTAGGACACGATACTGGTGATGCGTTATTAATCGAGGTGGCTAACCGTCTAACGACTAAGGTTCGAGAAGAAGATACTGTGGCCCGCACTGGTGGTGATGAGTTCACAATATTACTACTTAGTTCAGATGCTCAAGGTGCAGCTCATGTTGCTAAGAACTTGATTGATTCAATTTCAGAACCATTCAAAATCAACGACCATGAACTATACGTTACATTATCTGTGGGAATCAGCTTATACCCTGAAAATGGCGATAATGGACAAACTCTGAGGCAAAAAGCAGATACGGCTATGTACCGCGCTAAAAATAGTGGTCGCGGCCAGTATCAATTTTTTACTGAAGAAATGCAGACTGAGATGCTGCGTAGAATTGAACTTGAAAATGCCCTTCGTTTTGCCTTGGAGCGTAATCAATTTGCGCTAGTTTATCAACCTCAAGTTGATATCAGCACTTCTAAGATTATTGGTTGTGAGGCTCTTATACGTTGGAAGCATTCAGAAAAGGGATATATTTCTCCTGTAGACTTTATTCCTATTGCAGAAGAAACAGGCTTAATAAACACGGTTGGTGACTGGGTTTTGAGTACTGCTACACAACAGTTAAAACAATGGATATCTCGAGGTTACCCTGATTTTGTTATGGCAGTGAATATCTCTGGAGTACAGTTTAGTGACCCTAAGCTAGTCACTAATATTGAGAACCACTTAAAACGACATGACATTCCAGCACATAATCTAGAAATTGAAATCACAGAATCTATTGCTATGAAAGATATTGAGCTGACACTAAAACAACTTAATGAAATATCAACGTTAGGCGTGCTTATTTCATTAGATGATTTTGGTACAGGCTATTCGTCACTAAGTTACTTAAAGAAATTCCCAATAAATAAACTAAAGATAGATCAAAGCTTTATATTTGATATGTTAAAGGATAAAGATAGTGAATCGATTGTTGATACAGTTATTTCTCTTGCCAAATCATTAGGCTTAGAATCCATTGCTGAAGGGGTTGAAACAAAAGAACATATGGATTCCTTGAAATCAAAAGGCTGCAATCAAATTCAAGGTTATTATTTTAGTAAGCCTATTCCAGCTGAACAATTTATTCAGCTATTGGAAAGTTAGTCACGCAAGCCGAGTTAGCAACACCACATTTAATCACTAGAATTTAATGCTTATGCATCAAGTCTTGATGCTTTTTAGCGATTTCTTCATGCTTTCTAATAAAGTAAAAACAAGCAACAATAAGAGCGATAACCCCTAGAATAAAAGAGCTCAGCTCGTTATTTTCACTCGGTATGAAATCTTTATTACTCTCTGAAATAGCATGAACTGCTCCAAAACTTTCAACATCTATAGCTTGCAAACCATTTACTTGCAGACCACTGATAACAAGAAAGCCACTTATTACTATTATAGCTAAGATTATTATTTCTTTCATTACTTACTCCATCCATTTAGAAAATATAAAACTCTTCTAAATAGATATAGCAGTAATTACGCCAAATCTAAAAATACTTTTAAGCGTTGCCATAATCACAGGCATAAAAAATACAAGCCTTTGAAGTAACTATAAAAAATACCCACACCATAAATACTTTTCTTTTCTCTACTGAACTTCCCTGTACCTTCAATAACTGCCATTTTTGGCAGGCTGTCATGACAAAAATGACAGGACCTGTCAGATTAAAACTAAGGACTTCTGGTTTAAAATCTAAAGCTCAGTTAATTCTGAATATAGTTAAAGAAAACCCATATCAAAATCTACCACCTTATGAAAAATTAGTCGGTGATTTAAATGGAACTTATTCAAGAAGAATCAATATTCAACGTAGGCTTGTTTATCAAGTATATGAAAATGAGCATATTATCAAAGTGCTTAGGCTTTGGACTCACTATGAATAAAACACATAGCTGCTCCGCGCCAAGTAAACAACCAATCTGCTTTACTCGCTCAAGATCCCCCCAAAATTAACATCCTCAGCTACTTCATTCCGATTAATCTGTACATTCGTCGGATAAGCAAAAGATAAATTATTTTTTTGCAAAATATCTGCAATTTGAAATAGCACATCTTCTTTGACTTCCAGCCACTTTGCCCAATCTACTGTCTTTGAAAAACAGTAAATTAATATATCTATCGAAAAGTCACCATAGCGATCTAAAAAGACGAGTTGTGTCGATTTAATACCATGTAAATCTTCTTGCTTTAAAAATTTATTACGTGCTCTACTTGAAGTATGCGCTTCTTTGGGGCTTGCAATACCTGGGTGCTCTTCAAGCATCTGTTTAATATCCGCCACGGCTTGACGAATATCATTTATATTACTCTCATAAGTTACGCCAACATGCATTTTAATCCGTCGCCCAACTGAGCGACGATTCCAATTTAAAACGCTCGCTGTCGAAACCATGGCATTAGGCATTGTAATCAAGGCATTATCAAAGGTTCTTACTGTGGTACTACGCAGCCCGATTTCAACTACTGTCCCTTCAACATCGCCTACTTTGATCCAGTCGCCCATTTTAAACATATGGTCGACCATGATATTTAAGCCACCAAAGAAATTTGACAAGCTATCTTTCGCAGCCATCGCAAAGGCCAAGCCACCAATCCCTAAAGTAGAAAGAATGGCGGTAATATTAATACCAAAATGACTCAATATGAGCGTTAAAGAAAGTAAAATAACAATACCTTTTATGCTCTTAGTCATCAACAAAACTAACTCTCGGCTTAACTCCTTATTTCTTTTATCCGCCCGATCAAATTGAACAGCAACCACACTATTAATTAAATTAAACAACAAATAAACACAAAGTCCCTGATAAAAAATATAAATAAAATGATCAACAACAGCTTTATATTCCGTTTTATAAAGCAAAGCATTCATTGATAAATCAATACCAAAAAAGAATACCAAATACAAAAGAGGCTTATGTAAGCTTATAAAAACAAGCTCCATATTTTCTACTTTGCCATCATCTAAAATAAAGCGTTCAATCAAACGATTACTTGCCTGAGAAACAATAGGGTAAGCAACCATAGTCAATAGGAATATACACAAGGAGACAATAAGCCCCCCCATATCAATGCGTAAAGGTGCAATCACAGGATTTACACTCGTAAATACCTCGAGATTATTGAAGTAAGAAATAGCAGAAATTAATGAAATATTGCTAAAAAAACTAGTGGCAATAACTTCTTCAGGGTTATTTTTCACATAATCCAAAAAATCCAAATACACTGCATAAATACGCATTAAATCCTGATGATTCTTAGTAAGCTTTTGATAAATTTCAGTTTCACCCTTCAGCGGTTCAACGGTCGTTTTTATCTTTTTCCTTAACTGTACTATTCGGCTTTCTACTTCCTTGATGATTTGCTCTTTGGATTGAAACGCACGACTTGACTCAACCAAAAAAACCACAAACTGAGCTATGCCACGCTTAGTTAAGTAATAGTCAACACTGAACCGGTCTCGTTGTACAGCAAGCGTATTGCCTCTCGCACGGTTTATCCTTATTTTCGAGTTGAGCATTTGCAATTCCGATTTATTGATTGATTCAATATCATAATCAATAGAAGAACCGTGTATCACCATCATTAGCCGCTCAAATAAAGCATCTTTATTTTTAATGAGCTGTGCAAATTTAGTTTCATCTTCATTCAGAAAGATTTGCTGATTTAGCTCAGCCACCTCCACCAGAATATCCGCAATAGCAACATATCGCTTGTCGACTTCGGCAAAGGCTTGCAACGAACAAAGCATTAACCCTAAGTATAAAAATATACGAATAAATTTCTTAACGACCATCACTTACAATTCCTTAAATCACTTATAATCCCAACAAAATATATTCACGCCTGACTTTAGCCTTCTTCAAAGCTTGAACCATCACCAAAGTCTTGTTCATCTTCAGTGTTTTGTGCGCCTTCCAATAGGCCTTTTAAATATTTAAACAATAATCGTGATGATTTAACTGGCTTCTCAAGACTAATTTCTTTTTTCGCATTACGAATTAATTGTCGTAATTGCTGTGCATCAGCACCTGGGTATTTATCTAATAACTCGGTTAACGCCTGTTTATCATCAGATAATAAACGCTCTCGCCAATGCTCCAACTGGTGCAATTCGCGAGTAGCATGCGCGCTTTTTGCTTTAATCTTTTTGAGGGCTTCCTCAATAGGCTCAATATCAACTTTGCGCATTTGCCCAGTAATAAACTTTAATTGCCGTTTACGCGCCGCTTTGAAAGGCATTTTAGCCGCGCTAGTAATAGCACTTACTATCTCATCAGGAAGATTTAATTTTTCTATCTGCGCTGGTGCCAACTGAGTGATTTCCTCACACATATCATGTATAACGGCAATATCACGCTTTAGCTGTGTCTTATTAGGTCTAATCGCCCAAGTTTGCTCCTCATCTTCGTCATATTCTGCCTGTCTTTGAAACTCGTCAAACTCTTCATCTGTAAAATCAGTCATATCAAACCATCGTAATTAAAAAAATAACAAATAACACCACCCCTGCAATAGGGATTAACGCACCTAACCAATCTGAAGGAACATCTTTACTTTGTTGCAGCGAAGATTTAATGCCCGGTCGCATCCAAAAAATCAAACCTAGCGCCATAGCTCCCAGAAAAACATTTTCCCATACAGATAACTCCATCACTACCTCTCTTTTTTATATTCAAGCATACGCGCTTGTTAAATTCGCCACCGTGGCTATGTCCACTTGGGTTGGCCTACCTATAAAGATTATCTACTATTACAAGGCTTTAGATAGCTACCAAGAAACTTGTAGGATTCAGTCTTGCAATCTACGCACCATAAGCATAATATCCCTTTAACAAGGCGGATCAATGCCTAAACGGGTGGGTACTATAAAAACCATCCGCTGTATTTTTCTTGCATAAAGCAAGAGGACTCACTAAATATACACAACAAGGAATTAATCATGACTACCGTAACAGACCCCGTCATCGATCAATGGTACAAAGACGTAGAAAATAATCTCACTTTCAAAGTAGTCGCCATTGAGGAGAGTGATGATACCATTGAAGTGCAATATAATAATGGAGATATTGGCCAATATGATAATGACAGCTGGTATAACTCAACCTTTGACTTCATTGAAGACCCAGAAGATTGGAGCGCCCCCTTTGATGACCTTGAATCTGACGATTTAGGTTTCTCTAACTCAGATACCCGCCGTACCGATATGGACGACATGCCTTTAAAAGATTATCAGGACTAGGAAATACCCTGCATGAAAATGAGTTCTCAAGAATTCCTAAACTGGGATTCTAAAAGCCTTACCTTACTAGGTATGTCTGGCGCTGGAAAAACGACACTCTCTAGCAAGTTACCCCAAGAAAAATGGTTTCATTATTCAGGTGATTACCGTATAGGCACCAAATATTTAGGTGAGCCGATACTGGACAATATTAAGCAGCAAGCAATGGAAGTGCCTTTTTTAAAGGACCTTTTACTGTCTGATTCAATTTATATTTGTAATAACGTCACAGTAGAAAATTTAGCGCCCGTTTCCAGCTTTTTAAGTAAGCTAGGCAACCCTGACTTAGGCGGCCTATCACTAGCTGAATTCAAACGCAGGCAAGCCCTACATTATCATGCTGAAGTTGCCGCTATGCTCGATGTCGGTGATTTCATTCATAAGGCTGAAGGCATTTACGGCTATAAAAACTTTATTAATGATGCGGGTGGCAGCGTTTGCGAATTAGATGATCAAGCCGTACTAGATCATCTAGCCGAGAAAACGCTGATTATTTATATAAGAACCTCGCCCGAACAAGAACAAACTATTATTAATCGTGCTAAGTCCTCACCAAAACCACTGTATTATCGAGAAGCTTTTCTAGATGAAAAACTTACCGAGTTTATGCAAGAAAATAATTACCCTGACACAAATAGCATTCCACCGGATGAGTTTGTTACTTGGGTTTTTCCTGAGCTATTTCGTTCACGCTTACCTCGTTACCAATCCATAGCAGATCAGTATGGCTATACACTTGATGCCAATGATGTTGCTCAAGTCAGTAACGAAGAAGAATTTATTCAGCTGATTGCCGCTGCAATAGAACAGCAAACCACTTAAACACGATGCCTTTAGTTGCCCACACTCAATTACCCACGTTCCTACGCTTACAGGAAGAAGGTGAAGATATCCTTAACCCTGACCGCGCCACGCATCAACATATTCGTGAATTGCATATTGGTTTTCTGAATATTATGCCTGATGCCGCGCTAGAGGCTACAGAGCGGCAATTTTTTAGATTAATTGGCGCGTGCAATCAAATTGCACAATTTCATATACACCCCTTTACAATTGAGGGTTTACCTAGAAGTGTAGCAGCGCAAGCGCATATCGATCAATATTATGAAACCTTTGAGCAGCTTAAGCTCGATGGTTTAGATGCCTTAATTATCAGTGGCGCCAATGTCACTCACGCTCACTTACAAGACGAAGATTTTTGGCAACCATTAACTGAAGTATTTGAATGGGCAAAAGAAAATGTCACCTCAATTCTCTGTTCATGCTTAGCTACACACGCACTTATTCAGTTTTGCTATGGTATAGAGCGCACACGTTTGCCGAAAAAATGCTGGGGCGTTTATGCGCATAAAGTCATTGACCGCAAGCACCCGCTGATCGCCGAAATTAACACACGTTTTGATGTGCCTCATTCGCGCTTTAATGCTGTATTTCAAGAAGATCTAGAGCAGCATGGCGTACAAACGCTAGTTTCTAGTCCTGAAGCGGGCTTACATCTAGCCGTTAGCCCTGATGGCTTTCGGATTGTCTTTTTTCAAGGCCACCCCGAGTACGACAACATCAGCTTACTAAAAGAATATAAGCGTGAAGTACTGCGCTATATTAATCAAGAAATTGACCTGTACCCGCCTTTTCCAGAGCATTATTTTAGCCACGAGGCACAAGCGATTTTTACTCACTATGCTGAGCATGTACAAGAAGCGCTAAAAAATCACAGCCCTATTAATGATTTTCCAGAGCATGAGGTTGAGCCATTTTTAGATAATACTTGGCGTGATACCGCGAAAGCCGTATTTAATAATTGGCTAGGAAAAGTGTATCAGATTACCAATCAGGATCGTCGCCTCCCTTTTATGGATGGCATAGATCCGAATAATCCATTGAATTTATAGATGCACGCGCAATTTTTGCAACAAGCAATCGACTTAGCCTTAGAAAATATACGCACAAGAAATGGCGGGCCTTTTGGTGCTGTTATTTGTCAAAATAATAAAGTAATTGCGGCTTGCTCAAATATCGTAACTTGCAGCAATGACCCGACAGCTCATGCAGAAATCACTGCCATTCGAACAGCCTGCAAACATTTAAACAATTTCCAGCTCACTGATTGCACGCTTTACAGTAGTTGCGAGCCTTGCCCTATGTGCTTAGGTGCTATTTATTGGGCGCGCCTAGGGCAGGTCTATTTTGCCTGTAATCGCCTTGATGCCGCACAAGCAGGCTTTGATGATAGTTTTATTTATGATGAAATTGCTGTAACGCCCGAAAAACGGACGATCAATATGCAGCATATTGAGGTAAATACTGCACTGCAGCCCTTTATCGCTTGGCAAGAACAAGAGGATAAAATTCGCTATTAACCCTCCAGTGAGCAAATTAACCACAAAGTAATTGGAGGGTTTTATTTTTACTCCAAAAACCTTGAGGCTAAAAAAATGGGGATTACTCTGTCCCTTCTGGCTTATCTCTAATTTTCAGCAGCCAGCCATCTTTTCCGGTACAACCCAGCATACCATCAGCTTGTAGATGGATTCGCGCATACTTACCCGTTAAGGAAGCAGGAAGTGTTGCTCTCACCTCATAAAAACTAACATTATTTTCAACACTTACTTTTAGCGGCACATTTTTAGCGGTGACTTGAATTGACACTGGATCCGCATAACCAGAGACGGTAAACGAAATTTCTGATTCGGGATCTACTTCGGACTTATGCACAGGCGTAAAAGTTTTAAACTTAGGTTTTTTGCAACCGTTATTAGTTTCTGATGTCCCGTAGGCAAAAGCGGTCCCAGTAAAACCAACACTAACGATTAAACATACTAATTTTAAAGATTTCTTTATCATTATTATTTCCCCTTTATTTAGTCGACTTAACGAGAAAGTACGAGTGTACTGTGATTTACTTAATTCCTCCAGTCCAATTTACATATTTGAACCACACAAGCAAGCACGTAGTTAGGTTTATATATGGTACAATAAAGTTATTTTTCCTAATCTTTAACTACTTTGGAGTTACGATTCGTGGTAACTGTTAATACTCGTCGTTCAGTCATGACACTATTTTCTTCGCCTACTTGCGCCATGAGTCATTGCGCAAGACTTGCTTTACACGAAAAAGGTGTAACAGCTGAAATTGAATATTTTGACCCTACCGATCCACCAGAAAGCTTATTGGAGCTTAATCCAAACGGCACATCACCTACATTAGTTGAGCGTGATTTGGTTTTATATGATGCTCGCATCATCATGGAATACTTAGACGAGAGATTCCCACACCCTCCTCTGCATCAAATGGACCCTGTGTCGCGCGCTAATGCACGGATGATTATCAAACGCATAGACCAAGACTGGTACCACCTATTAGATGAAGTACTCAATTCGGGCGAGAAAAAATCGGCTCGTGCGAAGAAAATGCTACGTGAAGGCTTAGTTGCCGCTGTGCCTTTATTTGCAGCACACGAATTTTTCATGAGTGAAGACTTCTCTTTAATCGACTGCTCTTTAGCCCCGTTATTATGGCGCTTACCTAGCATTGGCATTGAATTACCTGAGAATGCGCAAGTAATCAACACATATGCTCAGAAACTATTTAGCCGCGAAGCTTTCGCTGAAAGCCTAAGCGAAGAAGAACATGAGATGGCTAAACTACCCAGCAAAAAATGACCTCATTAAAACCTTACCTACTTAGATCAATTTATGAGTGGATTATTGATAATAATTTAACGCCTCACCTACTCGTTGATGCCTCGCATCCACATGCGGTATTGCCTGAAGATTATATTGATGACGGTAAAATTGTCCTAAACATGCGCCCAGAAGCAATTCAAAGCCTATCTTTAGGCAATACCACCGTTGAATTCAACACACGATTTAATGGACAATCTATGCATATTATCGCGCCCGTACCTGCAGTACTGGCTATTTATGCAAAAGAAAATGGAAAAGGCATGGTCTTTGACCAAGAAGATGAGGACGACAACGAACCACCACCAGAAAACAAACCACCACGTTCACACCTTCGTGTTGTAAAATAAAATTTCGCTGTATAAAAAAAGCCTGAGTTTAAATAAATAAACTCAGGCTTTTTTGTATCTCACCGTATGAAACGCTTAAGTTTTATCCAGCAAAGTTTTGCCCTGCAAATTCCCAATTAACCAACTCCCAATAAGCTGCCAAATAGCTAGGGCGAGCATTACGGTAATCGATATAATAAGCATGCTCCCACACATCACAAGTCAATAAAGGTGTTTGACCTTCAGTTAAAGGACATGCAGCATTGCTAGTACTCACTAGCTCAAGACTACCATCAGAATTCTTTACTAACCACGCCCAACCCGAACCAAAAGTTGTCACTGCACATTTAGTAAATGCTTCTTTGAATTCAGCAAATGACCCGAAAGCAGCATCAATTGCATCAGCTAATGGGCCAGCAGGCTCGCCACCACCATTTGGTGATAAGCTATTCCAGTAAAAAGTATGATTCCAAACTTGCGCAGCATTATTAAAAATACCGCCTGAAGAACGCATAACAAGACCTTCTAATGAAGCACCTTCAAATTCAGTGCCTGGAACTAAATTATTTAAATTAGTTACATAAGTCTGGTGATGCTTACCATAATGGAATTCTAATGTTTCTTCAGAAATATGTGGCGCTAAAGCATCTTTTGCATAAGGTAAAGCAGGTAATTCATAAGCCATTTATCTTTCTCCTAATTATAACTTTCTAACAGTATTAACAGCAGTAAAAAGAAGCGCATTAAGCTGCGCTCTTAATATCTATAATGAGTATAAATTATTACATCAATAAAAACCAAGTATTTTACTAAAGTATTCTATTTCCTCTCCCACCAAATAAAATACTATGGCTAGCTAAAGTCAAACCAAACAAACTTATTTATCGTCGTACTTAACTTTATAACCATCCGTTTTTACTTGGTTTTTAGTATAGACTGCGCCTGTTTTTTTCGCCTCAGCACCTTCAGCACTTAATTCCTCAGTTTTAGCATCGGCTTTGACTGGCGCATTAATCGAAGCAATAAAGCCATCAAACCAATTTTGTGTTTTTGCCACTTGCATATCGGCATCATTTAAAATATCTTGCTCATCCGGTAAATTTTTATAATCACGAGCAAGCTCTAATGCAGCCTTACAGGCATCAAAATCACCTTCGACTGCATGCAAACAAGCGAAATTATAAGAAGCAACGCCCTCATGAATACTATCAGCAAGCGTCAACTTTTCTTTTGCCAATGCATAACTTGCCGTTTGTGCAGCACCCTTCTGCAGGGCAGCCAATTCCATTAAAGCGACACTCCAGTCTAAAGCAGCAGCCAAGTAGTCTGGTTTTGCGACTAAACAGAAAGAAAATTTCTTACCAGCCTCTTCATAAAGCGACACAGCTTCAGCCCCCCGCTTTAATCTAGCAGAATACAATAAAGCCATACCCCAGCTATACAAGGCATCCTTAAACACTGAACTATCTGAGCCAATAGACTGGTAAATAGTGATAGCGCCAGCTAGTGCCTTTTCCAGTGCTACTGGATCATTTGCTTCTCGCGCGGCCTTAACTTTTTTATTTGCTGCATTTACTTTTGATTTACCAAAAACTGAATCCAATAAGCCCATTTCTATCCTCTATACTGTGATTATTCTTATAATTATGTTCACACTCAGTGCAAGCACTGAAGCACAAAATTCATACCTTAACTAACTATGATAAATCGAACTGCATCCAAGCGCAATTTAGCATCCCGAATATATCCATGAGAAGCAATAGTACGATCTTTCAATACCTCTATTTCCTCCGGTTTTATACTCAGATTAACCTGTGACAAGGCCTCCAACCGCTTTATTTCTTCAGCAGATATTTTAAGCATACCCATATTAGCCTGAGAAATAACAGTCTGCATCGCAATCTCTGCGCTACTCTCTGCGCAAGCAATCATGGCGTTAATATTTTTATGCTCACTGCCCATAAATGCCGTAATTTGTTCCACCTCAAACTTATGCACAAGCTCGACTAACTCTTCATGTGTAATTTGCTCAGTTAAATCTTTCTGCATCTGATCGATCAAGATACGTATTGGGGTAGCCGGTAAAAAACGATTCAACTGCAAAGTTAAAGGCGCACTGCATTCAATTAAGAATAAACACTCTAATAAATACTGCCCAGGCTTTAGCTGCTGATGTTTAATAACACTTAACGCCGCACTACCAACATTATCCGACACTACCAAATCCATAGCCGAGGCCACCATCGGGTGCTCCCAGCTTAAGTATTGCATATCTTCTCTTGCTAGCGCGACATCTCGACTCACCGTTACAGTTACACCATCTTCAGGAACGTAAGGGAATTGCGAAACTCTTTGCGCCTGCCCTGCCTGTAAAATAGCGCAAGCTTTGGAATGATATTCAGAATCGACGCCAAAATATTCAAAAATATCTTCCATATAAGCCCATAAAACATCAGGCTGGGATAATTCCTCAATAGTATTGATTAGCTGCCCAGCAATATCTTTACGACAAGAATTGAATTCCAACAATAAATCACGCGACTGATGCATTTCTGCCTCAACCTTGTGTATCAATGCATAACTAGAGTCAACCAACCCCTGCAAACCTTGCTGCTCAACACTTGAACAGACCTGCCCAACCAAATCTTTTTGCACTCGATAGACTTCACTTGCCGCATTACTATTTGCTTGAAATAACCCCAAACCTTCGGCATACCATCGACACAAACTATGCTGTTTACTGCCAACTATATAAGGCACATGAATTTTAATCGTCTGCTTTTGGCCAATGCGATCAAGACGCCCAATTCTCTGCTGCAATAAATCAGGATTTTCAGGTAAATCCAATAAAATTAAATGATGTACGAATTGAAAGTTACGCCCCTCACTACCTATTTCAGAGCAAAGTAAAATACGCACATGCGCATCTTCATCAGCAAAGTAAGCCGCCGCCCTATCTCGCTCAATAATACTCATACCCTCATGGAAAGCGGCAGCATTAATCGCATACCGCTCACGCAAACTTTTCTGCAAACGCAGCGCAGTTTCAGCCTTCCGACAAATCAATAAAACCTGCTCATCAACCAATTGTTTTATTTTTTCCACCAGCCAAGCAAGGTAAGTAGCATCACCCTCTTCATTCTCAGACTGTAATGGGTATTCATAAAACTCGCGCACCGGAAAACCTTGCACTACATGCCGAGAATTCCTAAATAAAATACGCCCCGTTCCATGTCGGTCAATTAATTGATTAATAACATCCTGCTTTATACCGCTAGCATTGGCATCTTGCAAAAATTTTGCGCATAAATTTTGATCAATATAGGCAGCCAAACCAGCCTTATCTGCTTCATTTAAAATACGCTCATGCACTATTTTCTCAGCTAACTGGGCAATCGGCTCAAACTGCCGTTCTTCCTCCAAAAACAACTCAAAACTATGAAAACGATCTGGATCCAACAAACGCAACTGAGCAAAATGCGTTTGCTTACCTAATTGCTCCGGCGTCGCCGTTAACAACATCAAGCCATCAGCCAACTGCGCTAGCTGCTCAACAAATAAATAGGCATGACTCGGCACGCCATCACTCCACTGTAAATGATGGGCTTCATCGACAACCACTACATCCCAGTTAGCTTGAATAGCTTGCGCTTGCCTATGAGGATTTTTCTCAAAAAAATCCAAACTACAGAGCACTAACTGCTCACTTAAAAAAGGATTATCCTCATCTATGGCTAAGCAGCGAGATTCATCGAAAAGACTAAACTTCAGATTAAAGCGACGTAACATCTCAACCAGCCACTGATGCAACAAACTCTCGGGCACCATAACCATAACGCGCGAAGACAGGCCCATTTGTAAGCGATGATGCAAAATCAAACCTGCCTCAATGGTTTTACCTAGCCCCACCTCATCAGCAAGCATGACACGCACCTTATCTCGTCGTGCAACTTCATGGGCAATATAAAGTTGATGCGGAATTAATGAAGCTCGCGCACCAAGCAATCCTTTCGCATCACTTCTATGCAGCTGATGTAAATAATTCCAAGTTTGATAACGCAACGAAAACCAACGCCCCGACTCGGCCTGGCCAATAAACAATTTGTCTTGAGGCTTGTTAAATTGCGAATGACTACTTAATTCCATTTCATCAATCAACACAACATTACCGTCCTCAGATACTGCATGATAGAGTAAAAGGCCCAGTTTTTCAGTCACAGATTTGACCGTTAAATGCTCACCATCTTCCGTTTCAATTTTATCATCCGGCAAAAAGCGCACGCGCGTCAAAGGCGAATTATCCTGCGCATAGACTCTGCGCTCATTACTCGCCAGAAACAAAATAGTCACCCTATTAGTTTCTACCGCAAGCACCATCCCTAACCCTAGTTCAGGCTCGGAAGCACTTATCCATCGCTGCCCGGCCAAAAATTCACTTATTGCCATATCAACCTAATTTATTGTTTTAGACGTTTCATTTCAGTACATATAAACACTATTATAAGCTATAGATCGTATGTTAAAATCAAAAAATGCAGCGCGAAGATAACACATTTTACCCACACGTTTATACCCGAAAAAAACACTGCAATACAACTCTAACGTGCATAATCAATCCCTATAGACAAGATATACGGTATAATGCTTCCTCAATTACAAGCCCATAATCTCTAACCAGTAATTTATGTATGTATACTAAGTTTTACGGTCTTACAAAAAAACCATTTTCGCTAATCCCTGACCCTAGCTTCCTGTACTTAAGCGCGAAACACAAAAAAGCGCTAACCACACTACAGTATGGCTTAGTAAGCCAAGCAGGATTCACCGTTATAACGGGTGAGATTGGCTCTGGGAAAACAACACTAGTACGTAGCTTATTAGAAGAAATTCAAGCTGAGTGCACAGTTGGTCTAATTACTAATACACACAGCGCATTTGGTGATTTATTAACTTGGGTTTTAGCGGCCTTTAATATTGAATCCACTGCGTCTAATAAAGCAGAGCGTTATCGCGCTTTTGTAGATTTCATTACCGAAAAAAGCAAGGCAGAGACGCGCGTGGTACTCATCGTTGATGAAGCGCAAAACATGGACATCCAAACACTGGAAGAGTTACGCCTTCTGTCCAACATTAACACCAACCAAGAAATCATGTTACAACTCGTTCTTGTTGGGCAACCTGAACTAGTAGATAAGCTTAACCAGCCTGAACTGGTACAATTTTCTCAAAGAATATCAATAGAATACCACTTGAATCCATTGAGCTACGAGGAAACAGAGCAATATATTGATTTCCGGTTAAAAGTAGCAGGAAGCACAGAAACTATTTTCCAACCTTCCGCCTGCGCAGCCCTTTTTTATTATTCCGGCGGCGTACCGCGATTAATTAACAACCTTGGCGACCTTGCCTTAGTCTTTGCTTTTGCTGCAGATAAAAAGAAAATCAACTGGAAAGTTATTGTCGATGTAGTTAGCGAGCGCACTACCGGCGGCATCAAACGATTTGAAGGAAAAGTCTGCTTAAGCCCGAACATCATTGAACGCGCCGCAGAAGCTGAAAAATTACGCCGCGCCTTACTAGAGGAAACAGGTGTGGATATCTCTAAGAGCCTTTAAATACACACATGGCAAGCCTAAGAATTAGCTTACCCTCTATCAAATAGACATAAAAAAGGCGCCTAATAGCGCCTTTTTTGATTCACTACTAAGAACAAGTTCTTATGATAGTTTCTCTTTAATACGTGCTGCACGACCTGACAAGTCACGTAAATAATACAGTTTCGCTCTACGCACTGCACCACGACGCTTAACTTGAATATCTCCAACTAAAGGACTGTGCGTTTGGAAAACACGCTCAACACCAACACCGTGAGAAATCTTTCTAACTGTAAAAGCTGAATTTAATCCACGATTACGCTTAGCAATAACAACACCTTCAAATGCCTGCAATCTTTCGCGCTCGCCTTCTTTTACTTTTACTTGCACAACAACTGTATCGCCAGGATTAAACACTGGCATATCTTTTTTAAGCTGCTCTGCTTCCAATTGACTAATAATATTACTCATTACTGTACCTATTTATACTTCAATTCAATTTTAAATTCGTTTAACAACGATTGCTGTTCCGCCGTTAATTCTTTATCAAACAACAAATCGGGTCTTTTCTGCCAAGTCCGCCCCAATGACTGTTTCAATCGCCATTTTGCGATGTCTTTATGATTACCGCCGAGCAAAACCCTCGGAACAGCTTTATCCTCAAACAACTCAGGACGTGTATAGTGCGGACAGTCCAATAAACCATCCATATGAGAATCCTGCCTAGCAGACTCTTCATCACCCAATACTCCAGGCAGAAGTCTTGAGATCGCATCAATGACAACTAGCGCAGCTAACTCGCCACCACTAATAACAAAATCACCTAACGACCACTCTTCATGACACTCATCTTGTATAAAGCGCTCATCAATCCCTTCATAGCGCCCCGCAATCAAAATCAACTGCTCTAAAGCAGTGTTTTCATTTAACAGTTGCTGTGTAATTGGCTTACCCTGGGGGCTCAAATAAACAACTTTAACTCGCCCCTTACTAACTGATTTCTTAGCGTTATCAACAGCATCCTTTAATGGCTTATATTTCATAACCATACCAGGACCACCGCCATAAGGGCGATCATCGACTGTTTTATGCCTATCTAATGTATAGTCCCGAGGATTCCAAACAGCTAAATCAACTAAACCTTGCTTTATTGCGCGACCAGTAACCCCATTCATAGCGCAATCAAGCACCATTTCAGGAAAAACCGTCACTACATCAAAACGCATTAAAATTCAGCATCCCAATCAACAACCATGACGCCAGCAAGTAAATCTATACTTTTTATCGTTTGCTCTTGCAAAAAAGGAATCAAGCGCTCCCTCTCTCCCATCACAACGACAACATCATTAGCCCCAGTTTCTAACATCTGCTTAACAATACCAAGCTCGACACCATCAACGGTACTAACTTGCAATCCTATTAGGTCGCTCCAATAATATTCACCTTTTTTTGCCTTAGGCAATTGTTCCGGACGAATTAATATTTCCCAACCATTCAGATCAGCCGCGCCATCCCTGTCATTAAGACCATCCAAGCATGCTACGACTGTTTTTCCGTGCCGACGACCATCAACAACCTTAACTTCCTTGCTATCCTTGCCCTTTCTTAAGGTCCAAGGAGAGTAAGTCAGTATATTTTCACGAGGCTCTGTATACGAAAATACTTTTATCCAGCCTCGGACACCAAAGATACCGGAGACTAAGCCAACACTAATAAATTCCTCAGCCAACCTTTTAAGCAGCTACTGCTGCTTTTTTCGCATCTTTAATCAACTTAGCAACACGCTCAGAAGGCTGTGCACCATTAGATTGCCAATGAGCAATACGCTCCTCATCTAATATCAATCTTTCTTCCGAGCCTCTCGCTAACGGATTAAAATATCCTAAACGCTCAATATAACGTCCATCACGACTATTTCTACTATCAGTCACTACAACATGATAAAAAGGACGATTTTTTTGCCCACCTCTGGCAAGACGAATAACTACCATCTAAATTCCTCAAAAATTACATTTAACCAAACTTAATCGAATTATTTTACGCTTTTTAATCATTATGTGAAGCCAAAACTATAAAAAAACATTTCTGCCCCTAAAAGTTTTATCGGCAATCAGCTAAAAATTACATGCGCATACCTTTCATATTGCCTTTAATTCCGCGCATCATATTGGCCATATTGCCTTTTTTAAAGCGCTTCATCATTTTCTGCATCATCTTAAATTGCTTCAAAACGCGATTAACATCCTGCAACTCCTGCCCACAACCAGCTGCAATACGCTTTTTACGATTGCCTTTAATTAAGTCAGGGTAACGCTTTTCTTGATTAGTCATCGAGCGAATGACTGCAATTTGTCGCGCCAATTCTTTATCATTTACTTTATCGCGCATTTCCTGCGACACATCATTAATACCTGGCAACTTATCCATCATTGCGCCAACGCCGCCCATACTTTCCATTTGCTCTAGTTGCTCAACAAAATCAGACAGGTCAAACCCTTTACCCTTCTGTAATTTTTTAGCTAATTTTGCCGCCTTATCCTTATCAACTTTTTGCTCAATATCTTCAATCAAGCTGAGCATATCCCCCATGCCCAAAATTCTTGAAGCAACTCGATCTGGATAGAATGGCTCTAAGGCATCGGTTGTTTCGCCAACCCCGACAAACTTAATCGGCTTACCAGTAACATGACGGATAGATAAGGCCGCCCCACCACGTGCATCACCATCAGTCTTAGTAAGAACTACACCCGTTAGAGGCAGTGCATCATTAAAAGCTTTTGCAGTTGTCGCCGCATCTTGCCCCGTCATGCTATCTACAACAAATAAAGTCTCAACCGGATTAATAGCCGCATGCAGAGCCTTAATCTCAGCCATCATTTCTTCATCAATATGCAAACGACCCGCAGTATCAACAATAACAACATCTAAGAATTGCTTCTTTGCCGCCTCAATTGCTGAAGTAGCAATTTCCGCCGCCGATTTAGTTACATCAGTATCAAAAAACGTGAGCGACAAATCATTAGCTAGCGTTTCTAACTGCTTGATCGCTGCTGGGCGATAAATATCCGCACTCACCACACCGACCGATTTCTTTTTATTCTCTTTTAGCCAGCGCCCTAACTTAGCAACCGTTGTGGTTTTACCCGCCCCCTGCAAACCCGCCATAAGAATAATCGCGGGAGGATTAGCTTTTAAGTCAAGCTCCTCATTCGCCTCACCCATAACACTGACAAGTTCAGCTTGAACAACTTTAATAAGCGCTTGCCCAGGAGAGAGACTCGCCTGCACTTCTTGGCCTAAAGCGCGCTCTTTTACCTTCTCAATAAAGGCACTAACAACAGGCAACGCAACATCAGCTTCAAGCAAAGCCATGCGCACTTCACGCATCGTCTCTTGAATATTTTCTTCAGTCAGGCGACCTTGGCCACGAAGATTTTTTAAGGTTTTACCTAAACGATCGGTTAAATTATCAAACATAATCAGTACTAGAACTCACTATAAGGCCGGCTAAGATCCACTTAATTCTAATTAAATTAAACTCATCCCATCACAGCATCTAAAATTACTTTATCCTGCCATTATCCTGAAATTTAAGGGCACGGTAAACCATCAAAACTATTCTTTTATATTTAGCGCATGTAATTTTCGGTACAAATGCGTACGCTCAACACCCACTGCAATCGCTAATTTAGCAACGTTTCCTTCATTTTTCTCAAAATGATATTCAAGGTAGGCTTTTTCAAACTGCTCCCTCGCTTCTTTTAATGACAACTGAAAAAAGTCAGGCACATCACTTTGCGACGCAACACTTGCCGCATCCAAAACCGCCCCCAAAGCCGCTTTCACCTCTGTTAACTCTATATCCTCTCCAGCCCCCAAAATCATTAAACGCTGCACTAAATTCTTTAATTCTCGCACATTACCAGGCCAAGTATAGTTACGTAAAAAATTCTGCCCCGCCATCAAAAACTTTCTATAAGCTAATTTTTCATGGCGCACAAAATAATCTATATAAAAATGCAATAGAGCAGGAACATCCTCTCCATGCTCGCGCAATGGCAACACCTCCATCGTCACCTCATTAAGCAAATAATATAAATCTTGTCGAAAACGCCCAGCAACCACTTCGGCCTCTAATAAAGTCCGCGTCGCCACAATAACACGCACATCAACGCGCACCTGTGCCGTCCCTCCCACACGTAAAAATGAACGCGATTCTAAGGCGCTTAATAGCTTTAGTTGCGTTTGCGCATCCATGCCCGCTATTTCAGCCAAGAACAACACACCACCATGCGCCCGCTCCAATAGACCAGGATACACGACGCCATCAAGCTCCTTACCAAAAAACTCTACCGCGGCATTTTCGGGATCAATACTGCCCACTGATACATCAATAAAAGGCCCAGCTTTGCGCCCGCTATGCTCATGCAAGAAGCGCGCATACATTTCCTTACCGGTACCGCTTTCACCAACAAACATCACTTTGGTATCATGCTGAGCCAAACGCTTTAATTGCTCTTTCATTCGTTCCGCAAAAGCACTTTGCCCAACAGGCTCACTCACATCAAGCAATTGCTGCTTCAACCCTGCATTTTCGCGCTGCAACATATGCGCATCAATAGCACGATCAACAACCAATAACAGCCGCGCTAAGGACAAAGGCTTTTCCAAAAACTCATACGCGCCCAACTTAGTTGCTTCAACGGCGGTTTCAATCGTGCCATGCCCTGACATCATAATCACTGGCGTGACAAATCCAGCATCCTCAGTCCACTCTTTTAGCAGCGTAATACCATCCGTATCAGGCATCCAAATATCCAACAAGATCAAATCAAGCTGATGCCGGCGCTGCACTTGCCGCGCTTCCTCAGCATTCCCTGCCATATAAACAACATAGCCTTCATCCTGTAGAATTTCCTGCACTAACTGCCGAATATCTGGCTCATCATCAACCACTAAAATATTTGCTTTATACCCACTCATTTCACTTAGTTTTTACCTTGCCTATCGAATACTGCTGGAAACTGCATAATAAAACCAGCACCCTGTGTATATTTGCTATCTAAGCGAATACTTCCACCCAACTCTTCAATCACTTTTTTCACAATCGCCAAGCCTAGACCCGTACCTTTTTGCTTACTCGTCACATAAGGCTCAAAAATCTGCTTGGCCTGCTTAATATCAACACCGCAACCTGTATCATATATAGCTAAGCGCACAAGCTCCGCATTGTATTGCCGTACACCTTCTAGCTCTATAGTAATCATCCCTTTGCCGCCCATAGCCTCCAATGCATTTTTAAACAGATTATGCAGCACTTGCCTAATATTAACCGCATCTGCCTTAATTAAGGAAATACGCCCCTCCACTTGCAAGTCAAAACGCACATTAGGATCGGAGCTGTATAAAACCATAATCTCCTGCACCAAAGCCAACAAGTCCAGCCTCTCTGCTTTATTGTGCACTGGCCGCGCATATTCAGCAAAGTCATTAACCATATGCTTCATAGCTTCTACTTGCTGAACAATAGTTCGAGTAGAGCGTTGCAACATCTCAGCATCCCCACCTTCCAGCTTAGATGCTAATTTATGCTGCAACCTTTCTGCTGATAATTGTATCGGCGTCAGAGGATTTTTAATTTCATGCGCCAAGCGCCGCGCCACTTCAGACCACGCTGCATTCTTTTGCGCTTGAATCAAATCAGTTATATCATCAAAAACAACCACCGCACCAATATAACCGCCCTCAGTAGAAAATAACGGCGAACCTTGACACAGCAACTCCTTACGCCCTTCTGGACCATCGACCACAACATTACGCTGCCAAATATCAAATGATTTTTCCAATAAAGGCTGCACCACCTCAGTCAATCCCATTAAGTCTGGGCGACCTTCTGCCAACTGCATTAAATCTTGCCCATAATAACGCATCACCTGAACATGCAAAATAATGCTCGCCGCTTGATTTGCTGTACGTATATTTAAACTCGAATCAAAACTCAAGACACCTGACGTCAAACTGGTCAGCAAAGCCTCCAAATAAGCCCGCTGACGCTCAATTTCCTGCGCGCTTTTTCGCGTTTCATCCTGAGCACGAGAGATTTGCGTCACCATCTCATTAAATGACTCCACCAAAAAACCCAAATCATCTAGGCGCTTTACCGGCAATAATTGCCCATAAAATCCCGCCGCCACAGCCTGCGTACCACGCACTAAATCACGAATAGGAGCAATAATTCCACGCACACTCACAAATGCAGCTGAAATTGCCGCGAGCAAACTCATCAGCAACACTAATGATAAAACAAGAGAAAAGCTAGTCTTCAATGAATGCCGCAAATACATCATTTCTTGAAACCTAACATAAGCAAATTCAACCGAATCAGTTAAATCATTAATACGCTCAGGCACGGGGTAAATAACTTGTAAATAATGCGTGTTTCTCGGTCTAATCGCAACGACCGTCTGCACCACCAGCTCACCATTTACCGAAGCAAGGGCAACATAATCATTACCTTGCTGCACTTGCAGGAATAAAGGAGACACTGGCAAACTAGGTAAAATATCACTCGGACTTAAACCGCTAAAACTGATGATTTTTCCGTTTTTTGACAACAGGCTAACCTCATTGACTCCAGCTATTTCACGAAAATGATCTAATTCTAGACTTATCTCTGTATCCGACTTACGACTTAAGGCTTCAGCCAATCCCTGCGATTGCTTTAAATCCCAACGCAATCGCTGATCCAAAGAAGCACGACTTAATTCCAAAGAATCCTCCATCGCTCCATCTAATTCAACACTAAACCAACTATCAATACTTTGATGCAAGAACTGCAAGGAGAAATAAAACACCACCCCAGCAGGAACCAAAGATAAAACTATAAATAACAATACGATACGAGTAGTTAAGCGCGAGCCGGCCTCACGCTTCTTAAGCCGCCTTACCAACGAAACAACATTAAAAGCAACCAACAAAAACAGTATCACTGTTCCCACCGCATTACTCAAGAGCAACCAAGTATACATATCACCCAGCTGCGATGTATCCTGTATCGCCGAGCTCATTAACTGCAAAGACAGCACAATGAAACTCAGTAAGATAAGCATAGATATACTAAACGGAACCTTTACTCGCACCACAACCTCTCAGCAGCCGACAAATCCCATTCTGACTCAAAATAAGCAACAGGACGCAGAGGCGCAGGCAACATTTCCTTATCAAAAGAAACATTTAACTCGCCAACAATACATAGCTTAGCGTCATACCCAGTTACAGATATATCGTCATAGGCAATCTTCCCCATATAAGTCAACGCCTCTTGAAGACTAGAAAAGCGCCTAATTTCATCTTTTTTCTCATCTTTTACGCGATAATTATTCAGCAAAGTATAATAAGCCAAGCGGTAGCGCCGCGCCTGAGAAAACAAAACACTCTGCCATATCCCACCCCAGCGTACCTGCTTAAGCTCAATAGAAACATCCCAATATAAAGCAATACCGCTATGCAATGCATCCTGAGCGCTGCGACTTAATTGAAAAATCACATCAGCACGCAGTTGAGCTTTATTTTCAGCTAAAGTTAATTGCGCTTGCTCAATTTTTACAAACCGATCATCAGCATAGCCATGCCCTGACAAGCCACTTAACAACACAATCAAACCTAGCAGAAGCGCTTTATTTTTTTTGTAAGCGCGCATAATAAAAGCCATCCATAGAATCGCTACCAGTAAAAACCTGTCGCCCAAAGGGACGCTTAACACCCCAGTCAGCATCTATAATTAGCTCTTGGGCATCATCATGTTGCTGAAGAAATGCCTCAATCTGCGATTCATTTTCTTGCTTTAAAACAGAACAGGTCGCATAAAGTAGGACTCCACCGGGAGCCAGCATAGCCCATGCAGCACATAAAATCCCTTGCTGCAAAGCCTGTAACTGGACTATATCTTCGGCACGACGCAATAGCTTAATATCCGGATGTCGCCTAATAACCCCTAAAGCCGAACAAGGCGCATCCAGCAGAATACGATCAAATTCCTCTCCATCCCACCACGCATCCGGTTGGGTAGCATCTGCAGCCAACAAATCAGCTTTAAGCTGTAATCGCGTTAAATTTTCCTGCACACGCACCAAGCGTTGCGCATCAATATCAATCGCCAACAACTGCTTTAAATCAGGCTGCAATTCCAGAATATGCGAAGTTTTACCACCCGGTGCTGCACACACATCTAAAATACGCTCACCCGACTGCGCGTCCAATAATTGCGCCGCCAATTGCGCTGCCGCATCTTGAACGGATACCCAGCCTTGCGCAAATTCAGGCAATTTATCCACCGCAACTGGCTCAGCCAACAGGATACCTTGTTCCGAACAAGCTAAAGCACAAGCCTCAATCCCCGCATCTGCAAGCATCGCCAAATAAGTATCACGCGTACAGAGGCCCGCATTGACACGCAAGCTCATCGGCGGAAGTTGATTATTAGCCAAAAGAATTTGCTTGGCGTCATTACCCCAATCAGCCTTGATAGCCTTAATAATCCAATCAGGGTGCGCATAAGCCACATGCTTATCAGCCAAAGCCTCCAGCTCTTCCTGCTCGCGCAAATAGCGACGCAATACAGCGTTCAACAATGATTTAGCCCATTGCTTTTTCTTCATCACTGCCACAGTCTCAGAAACTGCTGCATGATCCTTAACACGCATAAAATTCAGCTGATATAAGCCCAACAATGCCAACGCTTTGATTTGCACATCTTTATCCTTAATCGGCTTATTAACAAGCTGATTTAAAATAAATTCCAGCCGATAATAATGGCGCACCGTGCCATAGCATAAAGCCTGAATAAACGCCCGCTCCTGCACATCAACAACCTGCGGCCACGCATCTTCAAGGGCGACAGTCAAAGATTTTCCAGCCAATACTTTGACGATAACATTTGCCGCCACTAATCGAGAATTCAATTCATTTTTCCTTTAAAACTTTAGAGAAACTGCATCACACAGACCACATAAATCATACTTTGACTTTATTAATTCCTAGCCTAAATGTAAGCCCACAACCTTATGAGCGTGCAAAAAAGCATCCACTTGCATACGTTTTTTTCCCGGCATTTGAATCTCCAATAAACGCAAGACACCCGCTCCCGTCGCAACATCAATATGCTTGCTATCATCCAAAATCACCCCGGGAGCCAGCTGAGCCTCAATATCAAGCGCCTCAGCACGCCACACACGCATAACCTTATCGTCTAATTTGGTTTGTGCCACCGGCCATGCATTGAGGCCGCGCACTTGCAGCGCCAACTCATTTGCCGTCCGAGCCCAATCCAATTCAGATTCACTTTTTTCCAACTTATGCGCATAAGTCACCAAAGACTCATCCTGCACTTCAGGGGACAATTTATTTTCTTCCAGCAGTACCAGTGTTTCGCGCAGGCCTTCTGCGCCCATCACCATCATACGGTCATGCAATTCACTGGCTGTTTCTTGCGCGCCAATAGTACATACGGTTTTATGCAACATATTCCCCGCATCTAATTGCTTAACCACATTCATAATAGTGACGCCAGTCTCCTGATCGCCCGCCATAATCGCTCGATTAATCGGCGCAGCACCGCGCCAACGCGGCAACAAAGAACCATGAATATTAATACAGCCCGTTTTAGGTATATCCAGAACGCGCTGACTTAAAATCAAACCATAAGCGACAACGACCATTAGATCAGCATCCAAAGCAACAAGCTGCTCAATATCGGTCTCTGCTTTTAAGTTTTCGGGCTGAAATACTGGAATCCCTGCACTTAAAGCTAGCGATTTCACTGGCCCTGGCTGTAACTTACGCCCACGCCCTGCCGGTCGATCAGGCTGCGTATAAACCGCCACTACCTCATGATTAGAAGCCAATAGCATTTGTAATGCTGGCACTGCAAACTCAGGTGTTCCCGCAAAAATAATTTTCATCTGCTTATTTTTCTCTCTTATGCATTTTTTCCATTTTCTTTTTAATTCTTTGCCGCTTTAATGACGACAAATAATCAACGAATAATTTACCCTGCAAGTGATCCATTTCGTGCTGAATACACACAGCCAATAAACCATCCGCCTCCAACTCAAAAGATTCTCCGATTTTATCCAAAGCTTTTACTTTAATTGTTTCGGCACGCGTAACCGGTTCAAAAATACCCGGCACCGACAAACAGCCTTCATCAGACTCCTCTTCACCCAAACTATCAGTAATTTCAGGATTGATTAAACAAATTGGCTGATCTTTTTCTTCACTGATATCAATAACAATAATACGCTGATGTATATTTACTTGCGTTGCTGCCAAACCCACGCCATGCGCCTCGTACATGGTTTCAAACATATCATCAACTAAGTTTCCAATCGCTTTATCAACCACTTCAACAGACTTCGCTACTGTACGTAAACGATGGTCTGGAAACTCAAGAATTGACAGAATACTCACTAAACACTCCACACTTTAATTATTTATGACTGGAATTCTATCCGAAATCATCTAAACTTTATACTTTGCAAGCTCAGTGTTGCTCATTTTTTTGTGAAATTAATATTCACAGCAGCACTCATTCTATAAATTACGATAGATCGGGATAAAATCATGGCTTCTAAAGCAATTCTAGGACTTATTCTTGGCCTTACATTAAGTCTATCAAGTTGGGCTGATGTTATTAAACTAAACCCTACCCACCCAACCAGTCATATCGTGGTTAAAGGTGACACTCTGTGGGACATATCAGCCAAATTCTTACAAGACCCTTGGCAGTGGCCTAATGTCTGGCGACATAATAACCAAATTAAAAATCCACACCTAATTTACCCTGGCGATGTCATTACCCTTTGCTTTATTGATGGCAAGCCTATGCTCTGTGTTAATAGCCCAACAAGTGACGAGCGCATGCTTTATCCACATATGCGCGCTAATGATGCCGGTCAAGCCATAGACATGATTCCAAACGAAGCAATCAGGCCTTACCTGACATCACCTAAAGTGGTTGGTGAAGATGAGCTAGCTAATGCTCCTTATATTATCGATTTTTCTGGCGAACACATTATTGCGGCAGAGGGCGATAAGATTTTCGTACGCGCTATTCTAAAGCCTGAGTTTTTGGCTTATACCACTTACCGTCCTGGGCAAACTTATACCGACCCAGATACCAATGAAATTTTAGGTTATGAAGCTGAATATATTGCCGACAATGTGATTCTCCAGCTTGGCGACCCAGCAACACTGCGCATAACCAATACTGAGAAAGAAGTACGCCGCGGCGATCGACTTATGCCTAGCTCAGAAGAGGAAGTCGCATTCAATTTCTTCCCTACACCACCAACCGAACTCATTAAAGGCTCTATTATTGCCGTGCTTAATGGCGTTCAAGAAATTGGCCAATACGATGTCATTGTACTCAACAAAGGCAAGCAAGACGGCCTTAAACAAGGGCACTTACTAAGCATTATACAAAAAGGAAAATTGGTCACTGACCCTTTTCATAAGAACAAAAATGAACTAGTCAAACTTCCTGACCAAGAAGCCGGCATCGTTTTAGTATTTCGCATCTTTGACCGCGTTAGCTACGGGCTAGTCATGCATGCCTCAAGAAATATTCGCGTTTTAGATATGGTACAAACACCTGAAAAATAATGTTTCAGAGCACACGGATAGCTCAACTAAATTCTGGCTTGCGCTTTTGCGCACGCCAGGCGTGGGCAGTAAAACTTTTTTAAAATGTTTAGATTACTATACGCCGGAACAACTCTTTTCTGAGTCACGTGAGACCTTACTTCAATTAGGATTACGCGACAAAAGCATAGACGCCATAAAAAAACCTGACTGGCAAACCGTGGAACAGGATTTAGCGTGGCTAAAACAACCCGACAATCACATCTTATTATTTTCGGATACTGATTACCCTGCACAGTTAAAAGAAATTCCTGACCCGCCACCGATATTATTCGCGCGTGGCGACATAGATTTGATTCATTTCCCACAAATAGCTATAGTCGGCAGCCGCAATCCTTCAAGCTCAGGCATACAAATCGCAACGGATTTTGCCCACAGTTTAAGCTCTGCCGGCTTCACTATTACCAGCGGCTTAGCTCTAGGCATAGATGCAGCGAGTCACCGCGGCGCTTTGTCTGCGCACGGAAAAACTATTGCCGTCACTGGCACAGGTTTAGATCGAGTTTACCCAGCCACGCATAAACAGCTTGCTACTGATATCGTCAATAATGGCGTATTGATTTCGGAGTTCCCCCCAGGAACCAGCGCAAAAGCAAATCATTTTCCACGCCGTAACCGGATTATCAGCGGCTTATGCATCGGCTTATTAGTAGTCGAAGCTGCCAAACAAAGTGGCTCATTAATCACTGCGCGTATGGCGCTAGAGCAAAACCGTGAAGTTTTTGCCATTCCAGGCTCTATATACAACCCATTAGCTCGCGGCTGTAACTCACTAATTCGCGAGGGCGCAAAACTGGTTGAAACAACTCAAGATATATTAGAGGAGCTCGCTCACCTATTTCAACCCTCAACAACACAAGCAAGTACATCACCAATAAGTGCTCAACCCTCACTAGACCCTGAACAACAAAAACTCTTGAATTACATTCAATATAGCCCCACATCAATAGACCAACTGGTTACTGAAACAGGTTTTTCAGTAGAAAATATCGCATCACACTTGCTCATGTTAGAAATACAAGGGTATATTAGCCCCATGAATGGCGGTAGTTTCACGCGAATAAAATAAGTTAAAAGCCCACGAATAGGCCCCTTAATGAATGAAGATATCTTTGATGTACTGATCTACCTCTTTGAAAACTATATGGATAGTGACATAGACATCGACGCTGACACAGACACATTAAAAACTGAACTTAAGGCTGCAGGCTTTAACTCAAAAAACATAATCCAAGCATTTGAATGGCTAGATACGCTCGTCCAGCAAGAAGAGCCGATGTTCAAATCCAATAAAAATTTCCGGATTTTTTGCGCAGAAGAAAATCAAAAGCTAGATATAGAGTGCCGCGACTTTATTTACTTTTTACAGCGCTTAGATATTCTTACCCCGATCACGCGCGAACTCGTTATTGACCGTGCGATGGCAATAGACAGTCACCAGGTTTCGATAGAGAAAATCCAATGGATTTGCTTAATCGTACTATTAAACCAACCTGATGAAGAGCTTGCAATTGCTCACATGGAAAATATCATCTATCAAGAAGAATCTGCTTTTTTAAATTAATATTAGTTAACCCTTAGCATGAGCAAAAACTTAATCATCGTAGAATCACCGGCAAAATCCAAGACCATAGAGAAATATCTAGGTAAAGATTTTCAAGTCCTCGCCTCTTATGGGCATTTACGCGACTTAATCCCCAAAGAAGGTGCGGTTGACCCGGACAATGACTTCGCGATGAAGTACCAAGTACAAGATCGCAACCAGCGCCATGTACAAGCCATTACTAAAGCACTCAAGGGTGCCGATACTCTTTATCTCGCAACCGATCCTGATAGAGAGGGAGAAGCAATTTCTTGGCACTTATTGGAAATGCTTAAAGCAAAAAAACTGCTTAAAAATAAATCCGTACATCGTGTCGTATTCCATGAAATCACCAAAAAAGCGGTTACTCATGCGATAGAAAATCCCGGTGAAATTGCGATCAACCTAGTTGATGCTCAGCAAGCGCGTAGAGCCCTAGATTATCTAGTAGGTTTTAATTTATCACCGTTATTGTGGAAAAAAATCCGCCGTGGCTTATCAGCGGGTCGAGTACAAAGTCCTGCCCTGCGCATGATTGTTGAACGTGAACTAGAAATTGAAGCCTTCAAAACACGCGAATATTGGTCAATTACGGCAAAATTAAGCCAAGAAAAGCAAGAGTTTAAAGCCAAATTAACACACTATAATGGCGAAAAACTCAGCCAATTTAGCATAGAAAAAGATGAAACAGCGCAAGCAGCACAACAAACATTACTTGCAGCAGCCGATGGCAGTTTATTAGTTTCTAAACTAGAGAAAAAACAGCGCAAACGTAATCCCGCGCCCCCGTTTATCACTTCAACCTTACAGCAAGAGGCGGCACGTAAATTAGGTTTTACCACTAAACGCACCATGATGGTTGCTCAGCAACTTTATGAAGGAATGGATATTGGTGGCGGCGAAGCGGCTGGATTAATTACCTATATGCGTACTGACTCGGTGAATTTAGCCGCAGAAGCACTGGAAAATATTCGTGAATTAATTAGCGAAAAATACGGCGCAGACCAAGCACCTAAAGAACCACGCTCATTTAAAACGAAATCTAAAAATGCCCAGGAAGCGCATGAGGCCATTCGCCCCACGCTAGCTCAGCAAACTCCAGCTAGTTTAAAAACATTTCTAAGCAGCGATCAATTCAAATTATATGACTTAATTTGGAAGCGCACGATTGCCTGCCAAATGATCCACGCAACCATCAATACGGTCTCCGTCGATTTACAGTGCGGCAGTGAGCTACATATTTTCCGTGCAACAGGTTCGGTTATTGCCAAGCCTGGATTTATGGCCGTCTACTTAGAAGGCAAAGACGATAACAAAGAAGGCGACGACAAAGAGACCTTCTTGCCGCCTATGAAAGAAGGTCAATCAATTCCCTTAGAAGGTATTGTCACCAATCAGCACTTTACCGAACCACCACCACGCTATAGTGAAGCAAGTTTAGTAAAATCGCTTGAAGAGCACGGCATTGGTCGCCCTTCTACTTATGCGTCCATTATTTCCACTTTGCAAAACCGTGAATATGTCACGCTAGAAACTAAACGCTTCTACCCTACCGATGTCGGGCGAATTGTTACCAAATTTCTGACCGAACATTTCACAAAATATGTGGATTATAATTTTACCGCCAATTTAGAAGATGATTTAGATGCTGTTTCGCGTGGCGAAAAATCATGGGTTCCATTAATGCATGATTTTTGGAAGCCCTTTACCGCGCTTATCCATGACAAAGAAGAATCAGTACAGCGTAAAGATGTCACCCAGGAAGCCATTGAAGAAAAATGCCCTGAATGCGGCAAACAACTATCGATACGCTTAGGCCGCAATGGTCGCTTTATCGGCTGCACAGACTACCCTACGTGCTCTTACACGCGCAATTTGAATGATGATGGCACGCAAGCTAACGAGCCAGAAGTAGTTCCTGACCGTAAATGCCCAAGCTGTGAATCTGATTTAGTCATTAAAACAGGAAAGTATGGGAAATTTATCGGCTGTAGCGCTTACCCAAAATGTAAGCACATCGAGCCCTTAGAGAAGCCGCTTGATACTGGCGTAGAATGCCCAAAATGTAAAAAAGGAAGCATTTTAAAACGTAAATCACGTTACGGTAAGATTTTCTATTCTTGCTCAGACTACCCTAAATGCGACTATGCGCTCTGGAATGTCCCATTCAAGGAACCGTGCCCCACTTGCGACTGGCCTATCCTAACGCTAAAGACAACCAAACGTCGTGGCCCAGAAAAAGTTTGCCCACAAAAAGACTGTAAATATGCGACGCCTTATGAAGGCGATCCAGAAGATGTGAATGGGCCAACGAGTTAGTTTAGCCCTCTTTATTAGCCCCGTAGGGCAGACTTCAGTCCGCCTGTCCTAATCAGCCACTGGCTTTAGCGAACTAAAGTCCGCCCTACGGAGTTTAAAAGAACCTCTTAATCTTGAATACGCTTAGAAATACGCTGATAAGCCTCTTTCAGCTCTTCACCAACCACTTTAGCCGCGGCAATAAAATCATCCGTTGTCTCTACTGAATCATCAGCAATCTCATTGGCTTTTTGCTTAACATACTGCCACTTTTCTTCAGCCTCAGAAAATTCTTCTTTAGCTTCCATTGAACCCAAATGCATTTTTAACTGCATTTCATCACGTTCAGTTTTTAATTTTTCTAATAATGCATCAAATTCTTGTTTCATTCTCTAGCTCCAAGTATCAGTATTTAAGGTTATAGTTTTAATCCTTTTCAGGTAAAAACGCCAACAATTTTTTAACAAAAGCTTTAATCCTTGCTCTCCTCTCCTGCAAAGGGATCTCTTCCAAGCTCGCCAATGCCTGACCTGCCGTGCGCCATGCCAACTTATTTGTCTGTGGGTTAAGCACATCAAAAATTAAAGTTCCTTTTTCGTATCGCTTTGGGTTAAGCGGGTTAACCATTAGGCCCGGCACTAAACCATATTTTTTCTGAATTTGCTGGTCATCCAATGACGAAGTTAATGCCGCAGCAAAGCTTATATTAATATCCGCATGCTCAGTTTGTCGCACTTGCCTGTAGCCTTTGCGCTGCATCTCCTGCTCTATCCCTTGCTTGAGCAAATCCCACATAGGCACATTTTTTATAACATCCGTACCCGATTGCTGCATAAACCCATCAGACCAGCGGTAAGTCGCTGATACTGGAATATGAAAGATAGAATGATGCACCGTCACAAATGCCGTTTGCCTGTCATTTTCTGGAACAACTTCAGTCGTAGCACATCCAACAAGCAACACTCCTAACAATAAACCTTTGCCTATTAATGAAATTTTTCTAACCATAATTTGAAACCTTTATAAAAAATATATGTATGAATCTTATGCAATAAGGCGAGCGGCATTCAATAATATACCGAAGTCGAATACTAAGCACTGCCAGTCCTTAAAGGACTGGCAGTGCTACATAAACTAAAGTAAGTATTGGTATGCTATATCAAGCCGGTCGCCTAACTAAAGCCCATTCATTTGTGCTTGCACCCACTTCAATACCGCACTAAAAACATCCTGTTCTTCGGTATAAAAGCTGTTCGCATCAATTTCACGACGTAACCAAGTAAATTGCCGCTTAGCTAACTGGCGAGTCGCAATAATACTTGTTTCCTGCATTACTTCAGCATTAATTTCACCTTCTAAATAAGACCATACCTGTCGATAACCTACCGCTCGTACAGAGGGCATTTGCACCGTTAAATCACCACGCTGATATAGCGCCTCAACCTCAGCAACCAAACCCTGTTGCAACATTTTCTTAAAACGCAGCGCAATTTTCTCATGCAAAATCGCCCTATCTCGTGGTGCAATAATCAGCTTAATTTTTTGATACGGAATTTCTTCAGCCTGCGCTTCAGCATGCAATTGAGTCATCGACTTTCCAGTCAACTCATACACTTCTAAAGCACGCTGAACACGCTGCGGATCATTCGGATGAATGCGTGCCGCGGCGACCGGATCAACTAATTGCAATTTAGCATGCATTGCCTCTTTGCCGATGGCTTGCGCCTGCGCATTAAGTTGTGCACGCACGGCATCATCGGCACTAGGCAGCTGAGCTAAGCCATGAAATAGGGCGTTAAAATAAAGCATTGTGCCACCAACCAATATAGGCAATTTGCCGCGTGCCGTAATATCCGTCATTAATGCCAATGCTTGTCGCCTAAAGGCACCCGTAGAAAAACTTTCCGCAGGGTCTAAAATATCAATTAAATGATGCGGGATACCCGCCCTTTCTTCTAAAGTCGGCTTGGCGGTACCTATATCCATGCCTTTAAAAACTAACGCGGAATCAACACTAATGATTTCCGCATTTAATTTTTGCGCTAATTGCACAGACAATGCGGTTTTACCGGAAGCCGTCGGCCCCATAAGAAAGATAGCGGGAGGGAGTGCAGTTTTCATCATTATTTAAGTAAACAGGTAGGTTCGAATTTATTCGTACCCCAGTGCGCGAAATTTACAGCCATGCTGCATCCCATAAAGGGTACTCACCAACTTTCTGAGCAAGACCAGCTCGCAATGGATTAGCGACAATATACCGCGCTACACCTTGTATGTCCTCTTCTTGCCGCAATGCATGGTCATAATAAGCTTTCTGCCAAACCGTACCTCTCCGTTTGAGATAGCAATTAACCCCATGTGCGCTGCGCGCTTTAAATCGTTGCATAGTCTGCGCCAAAGTAAAAACATCATTAAGAGCGAACAACCAGTGGACGTGGTCAGGCATAATCACCCACGCAAGAGACCTTAAAATACCTTCATCATGTAGCGCCTTCATTTCATAAACAACAATCTTTGCACAGAAAAAATCATGAAATAAAGGCTTACGCTGATGCAATACAGTGGTGATGAAATAAATTTGATTAGCTTGCGAGTAGCGACCTTTCTGTAAATCGTTATACGGCATTTTAAATCCGCCCCCTATAAATCACATCCGAACTGGTACGAATAAATTCGAACCTACCCTCATTACTGCCCACGCAAAAACAACTTATCCAGTTCTTTTTTACTCAGCTCCACCCACGTCGGACGACCGTGATTACACTGGCCGCTACGTTCGGTCTTTTCCATATCACGCAATAATACATTCATTTCTGGCACCGTTAAGCGACGATTAGCACGTACCGAACCATGACAAGCAATAGTCGATAAAATTTCATTACAGCTTTGCTCAACACGCTGACTCATGCCATGTTCAATAATATCCGCCAATACATCTTTCACTAATAAAGCGACATCAGTCCCCGATAACAAAGCGGGGATGGCACGAATAACAATCATCTCTTCAGCCATGCGATTCAACTCAAAACCCAAACTCATAAAAAATTCTTGCTGATCATCCGCTAAATCCGCTTCAGTGCTATTGACCTGTACTTGCAAAGGCAGTAATAACGGCTGTGAAGGCACAGAGCCTTGGTGATATTGAGTTTTAAATCGCTCATAAGTCACACGCTCATGTGCCGCATGAGCGTCTACTAGAATAATGCCATTTTTAGTTTCCGTCAGAATATACACATCATGCAAATGCGCAACTGCATAACCTAAAGGTGGCTCCAGTTCGGTTTCTGCACCATTGATTACAGCAACTCGCGGCTCTTGTATAGCCGCTGAAACGCTAGGCGCAACTAATTTGGTATAAGCCTCAATCTGCGCATCAACATCCAAAGGCAATGCCGATTGACGTGGAGCGGCAGACGGCTGATAACTTTGTCGTGGCATAGTAGGTTTGGCTTCAGGCTCTGCTGCCAAAGGCTGAAAATCGACTACTTTTTGCACCGCAGGAGGCGTTATACCCACAGCTTCCGGCTCGACTTCAGGCTCAGACGCTTGCGGCCTGACATCCGCTAAAGAACGATGTAAGGCTTTAAATAAAAAGTCATGTACCGTACGCCCTTCACGAAAGCGCACTTCTAATTTTTGTGGGTGCGCATTGACATCAACAAAGCTAGGATCTAACTCTAAATACAACACATAAACTGGATGCCGGCCATGATAAAGCACATCTTGGTACGCTTGCTTAATTGCATGACTGACCAAACGGTCTTTCACTAAGCGACCATTAACATAAAAATATTGCATATCTTGCTGACTACGTGAAAAAGTCGGCAAACCCACCCAACCATGCAAACGCATACCTGATGCAGAAAAATCCAAGGGCACAGAGCTTTCTAAAAATGCAGAACCAAAAATATGCGCAATCCGCTGCTCTTGTTCCGCCTGCGTTTGAGCAATTTTAAAATTAAAAATTTCGCGCTGATTATGTTTTAACTCAAATGCCACATCAAAACGACTTAAAGCCATACGCTTTAATAAAGTTTCAATATGGCTAAATTCGGTTTTATCGCTTTTTAAAAATTTACGGCGTGCAGGCGTATTATAAAATAAATCACACACCTCAATAGTTGTACCTAAGGGGTGCGGGTCAGGCTGCGGATCTAACTCCTCTTCCGTCCCATCGGCTTGTACGCGCCACGCGCACTCTTCACCGGCAACACGCGAAATTAAAGTTAAACGAGAAACCGAACTAATACTAGGCAAAGCCTCACCACGAAAGCCCATGGTCATGACCTCTTCTAAATCCTGTAAAGATTGAATTTTACTGGTCGCATGGCGTGATAAAGCTAACGGTAAATCCTCTTTTTCGATACCACAGCCATTATCTCTAATCTTAATTAAGCGCGCGCCACCCTGCTCCACTTCAACTAATACGCTACTTGATCCTGCATCAAAACAATTTTCCACCAACTCTTTAATCACCGAAGCCGGTCGTTCGACCACTTCGCCAGCGGCAATTTGATTAACTAATTGAGGCGGTAAAGCATGAATGCGCATAAATAATAACTCGTGTGATATTTAAAAACGTAGGGCGGACTTCAGTCCGCCATTGCTAAAAAGCGGACTAAAGTCCGCCCTACAACTATGGCTAACGCCACACACAGGACTAAGACTTACTACCCTGATCAACCAAATCCAAAAACAACTGCTCTAAACGATTGGATTTATTTTTCATACTAATAACCTCAACCTGCTGCTCCGATAAGCTGTGAAATAATTGATTTAATCCTAAAGCTTTAGGAACTGAGACGCTTAACTGTAAAGCGTTAAGTAATTCAATTTGATAACCCTTTACCTTCGGTACAAGCTTTATCGGAGCTTTCAAATCACAAATAAAAAGCTCTTCATTTAAACGCGCCAATAAACTCTGCATATCGGTGTTTTCGACAATTTCACCCTGATTGATAATGGCAATATTGCGGCATAAATTCTCCGCTTCCTCCAAATAATGCGTAGTCAAAATAATCGTCGTGCCCTGCTCATTGACTTGCTTCATGGTTTCCCACATCGAGCGTCGTATTTCTATATCCACACCGGCCGTTGGCTCATCTAAGATCAACAACCTCGGTTGATGCACTAAAGCACGGGCAATCATGACTCGCCGCTTCATACCGCCCGATAAGCGGCGCGACACCATATCGCGTTGATCCCATAAATGCATCAACTTCAAACAACGCTCCGTCTGAACTTTTGCTTCTTTTCGCGGTATACCATAGTAACCCGCTTGATTCATAACGATATTACGCGCAGTTTCAAACTGGTTAAAATTTACTTCCTGCGGAACTAAACCTATATAGCTTTTCGCCAACTGGGTTTTTCGCTTTAAATCTACATCAAAGATTTTCACTTCACCACTGCTAGCATTGACTAAAGAACTAATAATCCCAATCGTGGTCGATTTACCCGCGCCATTCGGCCCTAACAACGCAAAGAAATCGCCCTCTTCAACATCCAGGTCAATCCCTTTCACTGCAACTAAACCATTAGCATAGGTTTTCTTTAAATTACGAATTGATAAAGCCTTCATTAAAATCCTATCAAGAAAAAATGCAACAACATATATGAAATAACGATAAGACAGACTTTAGGCCGCTTATCACAAACAGCAAGCTCTGCCCCACAGCAATAGCGGACTGAAGCCCGCCCTACGTATTCATAGATAAAACTATCGAACTATTTCACACTTATTACCCAACAAGCCAACATCAACACTTAACGAATCTCATTAAATAAGGTACATTATCGGCTATGTTAGAGCACTGTTTAAATTGATGCTTCTGCAAAAAAATACCACGAATTTTAGCAGATAATCCAACAACACTATAAAACAAATGACACAAAGCGCTGAACTAGAGCAAGCACCTGAACTTATTGCCGCTGTTGATCTTGGCTCCAATAGTTTTCATATGATTATTTGCAGCGTAAAAGACGGGCAAATAAAAACAATCGACCGTTTAAAAGAGATGGTTCGACTAGCATCGGGGTTAAACGAAAAAAACATCCTCGATAAAGCCACCCAACAACGCGCACTGGCTTGTTTAGAACGCTTTGGTCAACGCATTCAAAATTTCCCTGATAATAATGTCCGCATCGTCGGCACTAATACTTTACGTACCGCTAAAAATGCTGAGCAATTTTTAGCCAAAGCAGAACTCGCTCTAGGCTATCCAATCCATATTATTTCTGGGATAGAAGAAGCACGACTAATTTATCAAGGCGTTGCTCATAGCTTACAAAGCAATGCTAATCGCCGCTTTGTTATGGATATCGGTGGCGGCAGTACAGAATATATTATTGGTACTAATACCACCCCTTCTCAAAAAGAAAGCTTACGCATGGGCTGCGTTACCGTCAGCAACCGCTTCTTTACTGATGGAGCTATCAGCTCCAGCCAATTTCACAAAGCGACCATCTTTGTTAACCAGCAACTCAGCAGCTATAAAAAATTATTTAACAGCCATCAATGGGATGAAGCCATTGGCGCATCAGGTAGTATCCGCGCAATAGCTAAAGTTATCACCGCTAGTCAATGGAGTAATGATGGCATTACTCTACAGGGCCTAAAGAAATTAAAAGATCACGTACTCACATGTAAACATATTTCTGAAATCCAATTACCCGAATTAGACGAAGAACGCCTACCTGTCTTTATCGGCGGCCTAGCCATTTTATATGCCACCTTCCAAACTTTAGACATAGAACAAATGAGCGTTTCTGACGGCGCTTTACGCGAAGGCCTGATCTACGATTACTTAGGTCAAATATCAGATCATGATGTTCGCTCAGATACAGTAAACCTGCTTACTACGCATTACCATACCGACACTAAACAAGCAGAATCCATCAAAAACACTATTACCAATATATTAGCGCAATCTAGCACCTTCTTAGGTGCACAAACCAAGCTAATGACTCAATACCTCGCTTGGGCTGCCGACCTGCATGAAATTGGTCGTAATATTGCGCATAGCCAATATCACAAACACGGTGCTTACATTATCAAACACGGTGACTTAGCGGGGTTTTCACAACAAGACCAAACATTACTCTCAGCACTTATAGCCGGCCATCGACGTAAAATTCCGAGCAAAAAACTAGCCGAACTGCATGCCCCGTGGAATAACAGTGTTATATACATGGTTATTATCTTAAGACTAGCCGTTTTATTACATCGCAATCGTAGCAATACTGATCTACCTGAATTTAAAATCACCTTAGGAACTAACAAGGTTAGCTTAGAATTCCCCGCAGGCTGGCTAGACAATGCCCCGTTAACTCAAGCAGACCTCAATCAAGAAGCCGAATATTTAGCCAAAGCTAAATTCAAGCTGATCGTCAGCTAAAGTCCATGCTCATTTTATTACGCACCATCTTATACAGCATAGCAATACCCACACTAATTATTGCTATCTGTATTGCGCTCAGCACCAGTAATAAAAGCATCGCCATTCCACAATGGCAACTCACTAGCACCGATATTCAGCGCGCCAAGAACATCCTGCATGCAAATCAACACAGCACCAACCAAGTAGTTAATCTCAGTCTAACTGAGCGTGACCTCAATATCGCCTGTGCTTATTTACTTAACCTCTACACCGACAGTCAATCGCTAATCAAACTCAGTACAGACTACCTTTCTTTTCAGCTGCGCTTTACCCTGCCCAATAACTTATTTGGACGCTATATCGACTTACAATTTCAACTCTATATTCCACCGTACCAAGCCCCTGAAATAAGAAATCTACAGATCGGCCAAATTAGCATTGCCGACGCCTATGCTGGCTTATTTATAGACAAAGCCATTCAACACACGCGGCTCAATCAATACCTCAGCCTATTCAGCCAAAACCTAAAAGAAATCCACCTCTACCCAAATCAACTACAGATCAAATACCAACTACCAACACAAGCCTCGGCTAAAATTCAAAGCTTACTGACACCCAATATCGACCAGCGCGCCTTAAACCAATACCAAGAAATACTGGATAAAGCTTTACTCAAACATGATAAAAAATGGCGTTTATCGCTAAGCGAGATTCTCCAGCCCTTGTTTCAGCTAGCACAACAACGCTCCACAGCGACCAACGCTATCGAAGAAAACCGACTCGTTATCTTTATTGCCAATCGCTATGTTAATAACTACCCTGGTTCAGGCAACAAAAATAAGACAAGAAAAGCCATACCTTACTACGCAGCCTCTTTATATAAACGCGTCGATATGGCACAACATTTTATGTGGTCTGCCACCTTATCCGCATCAGGCAGTAGCGATCTCGCTCACCTAGTCGGCGTAGAAAAAGAGCTGAACGATGCCAAACGCGGCAGCGGCTTTAGCTTTATAGATCTAGCTGCCGATAGAGCTGGCGTAAAGTTTGGCGAATACGCCACCGCCAACCCAGAACAAGCACTTAAAATACAACAAAAAATGGCACACATCACAAATTACCAAGCCTTTATGCCTGAAATAAGAGATTTACCCGAAAATCTCAGCGCCCGAGCTTTTCACGCACAATATAAATCAACTTACAGCACAAAATACCAAAGCGTTTTACAAGATATAGATCAGCGCATTAGTGCTTGTGAGGTTTATCAATAATTAACTGATGTTACGCACGCCTCAGATAGAGTGCGAGCTGTAGCAACCCTAAAAAACCGTAAGTCGTTGATTCATAACAATCGATGCGTAACATTAGTAATTAAGGAACAAGCGTTAAGTCAGATGAAATGGGGTCGCAGGTCTTTTTTCTGGCCCCCAAATTCTATTTGGGAATACATGCAAGGTAAGCTCTGCTTACCGAAGCGCACAGCAGACCACAGAAACAAGCACTTCCTTAACTTATTGGCAGTGAGCTAAACATTGGAGCTACAAAGGGTTACAGCCAAACCCAGCCATTTACGCATAACCAAACAAATGTTGGGTTACGTTTTTTATTGCTCCGCAAAAAAAATCTAACCCAACCTACAAAAACTTATTTAATTCACCAAATCATGCCCTATATCTGCCCCATCTGCCAAACGCCTCTGCTACAACCGCTGCTCGCTCAAAGCTATGAATGTGCCAACAATCACCGCTTTGATATTGCCAAAGAAGGCTATGTCAACCTGCTGCCTGCACAACATAAAAAATCCAAAGAACCAGGCGATAGCAAAGAAATGATGCGTGCTCGACGCAACTTTTTAGAAGCGGGATTTTATCAGCCACTAGCACAAGCTATCAGCGGCATAATTGACCAACACCTAGCCGACATCCCAAAACCACACCTATTAGACATGGGTTGCGGAGAAGGCTATTACAGCCGACAAATTGAAATATTAGCGCAACATGACAAGCTAGATCTACATGGACTAGATATTGCCAAAAATGCCATTTTAGCAGCCGCAAAAAAACAACCCACAGCACACTTCATCGTCGCCAGTAGCGAACGCATGCCTTATAGCGACGACTTCTTTAATTTGCTACTACGAGTTTACGCGCCATCCAATGACAGTGAAATCAAGCGCCTACTAAAAACTAACGGCTATTTATTAACCGTCACCCCAGGCCCGCGTCACTTATGGCAATTAAAAGAATTCATCTACCAAGACACCAAAGCACACAACACCCAAGCACCTTTACCAGAAGGCTTTGAAAACATAGCAAGCCAAAGGGTCAGCTACACAATAACGCCCGATCAAGAGCAACGCATGGCCCTATTACAAATGACCCCCTTTGCATGGCGCGCAACAGAAGCAGCCACCCATGCCATTCAACAAGCTCAAGACTTAGAAATTGAAACAGATTTTATATTGACACTTGCGGTGAAAAACTAGGACGCTCCATTACAGCAAGCTATCAATCTACGACTACACTGCGAATCAACTAGGAATCGGGCTTGCATCAGTAATAGAACACCCAAAAACACAAAATAGAGTAATATAGCGTTTAGGCACATTGACGAACACAAAGCTTGGCGCAGCAAACACGAAACCAAACAAAGGACATTTAAAATGCAAAAATATAAAGTAGTAGAAATTGAAGTTCACGTAGGCGGCGAAGATTACCTGATCAACCTAGAAGGCTTCTATATAGACGCAATGATTACAGCGGGCCACCCCGACATTGAAGCGTTTCTTGCATCCAAAATCGAAGCACAAGGCGGCTGGCTGCAAGACATCCCTATCGACACACAAGCGCGCTACACCGTCGTTCAAACATTGTCTGAAAGTTAAATCACACTTTACGCTGGATATTTACCAGCACTTGAGTCGTGGTAGCATTAGCAGTCCGGTAATAACAGGTTTTGAAACGGTTTATGATTTTTCCAGCGATAGGTTTTAAAATCGCGTTGATCGGTGGAAAGTATGCGCCCATGACCGAACTCTTCAGCGAGGATGACTAAGGAAGCGTCCGCTAAATCCATGGGTAAGTCTGCATATTTTTCCATTAAGATGACAATCCTCTGCATATGGACAGCGGTCAGATCATAAATTTGATAAAGGCCGGCATCATAAGCAGCTAAAAATGCACAGGCTTGTTTTTTCCCTATTCTTGATTGTAATAAATAACTTGTTTCAGTAATAACCGGCCACGTACAACACAAAGGACTATCAAGCTGATTTAGCGCAGTAACAGCCTTGCGGTGAAAGTGATCATCTTCATTTAGCAAGGCATACCAGAAGCCTGTATCAGCGATGATCGAATTTTTCATCAAGATATTCCCCGACATATTTTTTATAATTAACCGAACCATCCTCAGGGCCATGACCTATACCGGCTAACATTTGCAGTAATTTCTGGTTTTTTTCCTTGCCACTTAACTCGGTTTTTTCATAAAGTAAATCCAGTGCTTGCTTGATAATTTCCGTGGTATTTAAATGGGTTATTTGTTGGATAGTTTTAAGCTTCTGCTCATAACTATCATCAATTCGCACTGTGATTCGCATACTACACCTCTTGTCAGACAGCTTGTCGTACAACTATAACATTAAATTAAAAAACAATAAGAAATTACATTAACTGCCTATACACTAAAGCTGTAAATGATAGATTTTATGATGCAATGGCATTTTGAATAAACAAATTCAGAGTCAAGGTCTGCGCCAGAATCCCATTCAACAGTATCAAAAGAAACATGTACTCGTTTAAAAGCATTCGGTTCTTTTAATTTTTTAAAAACACCTGCCTCTAAAAATGGTTTCATATCTAAAATACCAGTTTCACCGTTATCGAGCTCAATTAGGCGCGCCACCGCGCACCTTATGATAGATTTTGGGACTCCTGTCACAAAAATCGATTCGCCACGCGGCGAATCAATAATGCCTCGGTACGCCCTGCGTCCACCTCGACCATGCCCAAAACCCAGCATGGCCAAGGCTCCCACAAATGGCTTTACGGCTCATCGGGATAAAATTTTAGCCTCCCTCGCGCGCTGCTAGCGCACTTCGGATTGGCAAATTTCCCTTCGCCTACCGCGGACTATCAGCCCATCCGGGGCTGACAGCGAGTGAGCTGGTAATTATTGCCAGCAGTTACTTTTTTACGGGTGGGAAGGTATCGTTGGCCTCTATGGTTAATTTATTACCGAGCTTCATAGATATTTCTTCTTTGACAGTTGATTTCAGGTTTTTACAATCGTTGTTACATTAATTGTCTTCGGGTTAAAGCTGTGGCCACATCCCTTCGACCACCAATGACTACTCGCGGTTCATCCCCACGGATGTGGGGAACACAAGCAACCTGGAATCTAACTGATCAAATCCAACGGTTCATCCCCACGGGTGTGGGGAACTGTAGTGGTCTAATAAAGCAGGACACTTCTAACGGCTGATTTATAATGTCATTAGAGGTGAATATGAGTAATGAAAACAAACAGAAAAAACCTAAGTACACACTAGAATTTAAACAGGATGCGGCCA
>Ga0209184_1000311_pt1 | contig 58637 bp, 46 predicted proteins | sample EN8Hudsemesocosm_2_FD_184627 | JGI IMG/M metagenome (GOLD analysis project Ga0209184, IMG submission 184627) | Methane-oxidizing microbial communities from mesocosms in the Hudson Canyon - EN8C Hudson Canyon (SPAdes) (version 2) | ecosystem: Environmental > Aquatic > Marine > Cold seeps | place... | reverse complement strand
AAAATATAAAAGTTCGATACCAAGCAAGATCGAAACTGATTTAAAGTACGAAACTCAAAAAGCGAACCAGAAATGGTTCGCTTTTTTGTATATAGGAAATAGATACAGCTTACTTTTTTGTTAGTGATTCTACATCGCCGTGGGGCATATGGCGCCATAGGTTAAATGGCAACTTGGTGCTTTGCAGATAAAACCTACAAAATATTTGCCATATATTTTTTAATGCGTTTTTCTATCATGTTACTGAGACTTCTCAGTAACACATATTGATCAGTCCATTAATCACGATAACTTAATGAAAACGATACAGATAATACTCATTTAAGGTTGGCGTATTACTGAGGCGTATACATAATATCTGTTATATGTACTCAATAAGTTGATTATCGCCGCCAGAACTAAATCATATAAAAATCATAAGGACGTCAGGTATTTTGAAACAAGTTTGGTTAAATTGACTGCTTGTGCAATCACATATAAGCGAAGTTAAATAATTCATTGATTTCAAAATGAGGATAAATTATGAAGCGTATTTGTATTTCAATTAATCTGCTGCTTTGTGTACTAACTATTAGTAGCAACAGTTATAGTCAAGATGGTTTTCCAGTCTTAGAAGATCGCTATTTTGGCCAAAAGCCGCCAGGTTTAACCGCTGATGCTTTTGCCCCTGGTATTGTTTCCACAGAAGAGCATCTTGAAAGTGGCGTTTATTTTTCACCAGATATGAAGGAACTCTATTTCGTTAGGCAAGGTGGAAAATATGAAAAACGCACACCAGTTGTTATTCGATATGAAAATCATAGTTGGGGGAACGAATCTGTAACCGATATAAAATATCCACTATTCTCTAGGGATGGTAATACTCTGTACGGTGGAAATGAATATAGGGAACGAACCGACACTGGTTGGTCAGAGTTAAAAAGTCTTGGTGCACCTTACAAAGACATCTTCATTATGGTTCTTTCGGTTTCATCTAAAGGAACCTATTATTTTGATTTTATGGAAAGGGAAGGCAATGGCTATATCAGTTATTCACGCCTCATAGACGGAAAACGTGAAAAACCACAAAAAATGAGCGAGGAGATTAACACAGGAAAGTGGATTGCCCACCCCTATATTGCTCCAGATGAATCCTATTTAATGTGGGATGCTGAGAAAGAAGGTGGGTATGGTGATGGCGACTTGTATATTAGTTTTCGACAGAAAGATGGTTCATGGGGAACAGCAATTAACATGGGCGATAAGATAAACACAGCACACCAGGAAAATGGCGTTCACGTCACACCCGATGGAAAATATTTAATGTTTTCGAGGGGATATGAAAAGGTCAGAAAAGACGGAAGTACTCATTGGGTAGCAAGCCCTTATTGGGTGGATGCTCAGGTTATTGAGACACTTAGACCCAAGCATTAAATCATATAATAAACTAATAAATAAGGAAAAAACCATTATATTCGCTCACTTTATTCGCTATTATAGCGAATAGTTTTTAAGCTTATTATTAGGGCATTATCGATACAAAGTCGAATCCGAAGCATTGCTTAGCGCTAATTACTTAATGCTATATTGTGGTATGAGTTAGCTTAATCATCACCCCTATAACCTTAGACAAGTTTCTCATGTATGTTTAATTTTTAATAAATAAATTGAACTTAGTTTGAAAAGCACACTCTTACTTAACAGTAATGTTATTTCCCTTAGTGTTTCATGTTTATATGCATCTATTTTATAGATGCATTTTTTTTGCTATTTTAAATGGAATCGAAATGAAATGGCATGTTACCTATTAATTCATTTAGTTGGTATGTGGCGAATTATGGCATAGAATTCATGGCCACTTTTGCCTTGAAGACATAAATGGCTCCTAACGATGAAAGTCAGTTTTATGGTCTAATAATTGACATAAAAATCGCATTGTCAGCTAATGAGAAATCCCTGTGTTTATCTACCAACGAAGCTGAATTCTCTGAGACAAACGTCTATTCTGTCAATTTGTTAATGCTTGCAATGTTCTTAACTACACTACTAGATTGCACCGGCATTCTTAAAATCGTTTTTAGCCTCTCAGGGGGAATACGCCGAGGATCTGAAATATATATTTCGCAATGTTCGCCTGTAGCTGTTAACTGATGAGCTGTGGCAAAAGCTTGCATTTGTTCAATGGTACGGTTTTCTTCTTCATATGAGCCGACGTGCAACATTTGGATACAATGAGAAAATTCATATTCTATGAGTTTTACTTTGTTAACACTGTTGGTTTTTCCTTTGGTTGTTAAAGCCATAGCGGCTTGCTTTATATCACTAATTTCTACCTGAGATGGAGTACGTATCATTAACTGCCAGTGCCACTTAGATTTATCTTGTTTACTTAAGCATTCTTCGTTTATAGACCAGTATCGAGCTTCGAGTTTACAGATTACATAGTCACCTAGGTTATGTTTTTTACGTGTCATCTTTACCGTATAAGCAATAGCATATAGTGCAGCTACGGCATCATTAAAGTTATCTTCAGCAGGGCCACCTACACCATCTATAGCTAAGTAGTGGGCATTAGCAACATAGCAGATCTGAGGTTTTTTTGGGGCAATGTAATCAGCTTTATGTAATTTAAATAAATCAACCTTATTCATTGCGCAGCTCCTTTAATGGTAAATAGATATCGGTAATTAGTTCTTCAGGTTCGGTAGATTCAGGATCGTTTAGGTAGATTTCAAAACAAGGTCTGTCGGCAGACTCATGTTCACTTTGACTTAGCCACTGACCAAGAAATTTCTGATAGGTTTCATTTAATTTTTCATAAGGGCCAATGTGAGTGGTTACTGCATAGCGGCCACCAGTAATGGCTTTAAAAGCTATTTCATCAGTTGTTGAGAATACTTCATCTACGCTAATACAGGCCTCGTAGCGCAGTAAGTCTGGCGCAACAACATCAGGGTCGTCATAACTAACCCCAATCATTTTTGCATCACCGCCTAATAAGCCTTCAGGTGCAAGTGCTGTGCATAGAGTGTCCCAAGCGTGTCCACAATCCTTATAAGGACCTTGGTGTGAAACATAAGCCACTAACGTGTCATTTACTTGTTTTATCGTTACGTTCATATTTAATTCCTCATCTGTAAAAGGGTCAAAGGAGGAAATATGCTCATTAGTTACATAACGGACACTAGATATTGATAAGCATGGAAAACTTGCTTGTTCAGACTTTCTGAACTTGGAAGGTTGCACACCTGATCTAGATTTGAAAGCCCTTGAAAAAGCCATATCACTTTCATAACCAGCGGCTAGTGCTATATCTAATATGCTTGCAGTGCTAGTTCGAAGTTGAACGGCGGCTCGTTCAAGTCGTAAACGTCGAATCAATTCTTTTACCGACTCACCTAACATGCCAGAAAATATTCTATGAAAATGATAACTTGAGAAATTTGCCTGTTGTGCAAGCTCTTCTAGAGTTAATTCATTGTCTAAGTTTTGCTGAATATAGTTAACCACGTTAACCATTCTAGCTATATACGATAATTGTGTTTTTTTTCGCATTATTTTCTTCTGCACTGCTAGTTATATCCATTAGTAATATGATGCTTATTGCCTCACATTCATACCTGATTGGTATGAAAAATTGCCAACAACGATTATTGACATGAGTTAGCATAACGTTGATGAAAAAGAGATAACTGATGTTTTTTGCGCATTTCAACTAATGCCTCAATCAATTATAAACAACTCTCACCACCCGGTTAGAACCTTAACAAGCAAAGCTTTAGTGGTTAGGAAGAAAGATAATGGTTAAGCAAAGCTAAATAGCTTTAGAATGAAACAACCAAAATTACAAATTAGTAAAAAATGACGAAATTTTTATGTTTTTGAAAAAACCAATAAGCGATTATTGGCTGGCATCATATGATCGTCAATTAAATTAAGCCCCGCTGAATTTGCCAATAATAAAATTGCTTCTATATCGCGAATACCGCTATTTATGTCTCTTTCTTTAAGCCATTGATCAAAATTAGCGTTACTTTCGCTGGTGAATTTCCCTTGATAATTGAAAGGGCCGTATATACAAACGCTAGCTGCGGGCGTTAAATTCTGTTCGAGACCTTCAAAAAATTTAACTACTAATGGCCAACTTATTATATGTAATGTATTGGCGGTATATAAGCCATCTACTCGCAGATTATCTTTAGGCACCGGCCAAGTTTTATTCAAATCAGCAACAATAGGTCTTTGCACATTAGTTAAACCTACTTCATCTAACCACAAGTTGATACCTTGATGATTTATCGACAAATCACTGGTTTGCCAAGTTAGGTGGGGTAGGTTCTGACCGAAGAAAATGGCATGCTGTCCCGTTCCAGAGCCTATTTCTAAAACATGTTTAGTGTTTGAAAATACTTTTGTCAAAATGTTCAAAATCGGTTGTTTATTATTTTCACATGCTTGGGAAAAAGGTTTATTCATCATAATTGCTTAATTTAATTAATCTACTTTGTTGGAAGGTAATGCTTTGAAAGGTAATAGCTGCCGACATTGTTGTTGATACATTAGCATATGCTTTTGCTCTTGTTGGCAAAAGTTTTTAATTGCCACTTTAAAGGCCGGGTGTTTTATCCAATGGTAAGAGTACGTTAATACCGGCTCGAAGCCCCTTTGAATTTTGTGTTCACCTTGGGTGCCAGGGTTAAAACTTTGTAGCCTGTTTTGGATGCAAAATTCGATACCTCGATAATAACAAAGCTCAAAATGTAAATTAGTAACTTGTTTAGTAGAGCCCCAATACCGGCCATATAATTGATAGTCATCGTAAAAAAATAATGCACAAGCAATGTCTTCTTGTGCATCACTGGCAATGATCAATAAAACATTATCTGTCATTTTAGCTAATAATTGCCTAAAAAATTCATAACTCAAGTGGGGTTGATGACCTCGTTTTATATAGGTCAGTTGATAAGTCAAATAAAAAAACTTGAGGTCTTGTTGAGTTATTTCGTTATTTTTTAACTGACGAATTTTAATCTCTTGGTTAATGATCGACATCCTTTCTTTGCGAGTATTTTTTCTTTTACGTGAAGTGAATGTACTCAGAAAATCATCGAATGTTTTATAATCACGATTAAACCAATGAAATTGAACGGTATTACGTTGATAAACATCTTCAGGCAAAGCCGTTTTTATTTCATTGCAATATAAAATATGCCAGCTATTAATGTTGTCTTGCTGGCAATGCTCAATTAAGGGTTCAAATAACTCATTCACTTGTAGTTGTGAAGAGAGCAATTTATCACTATTAACCGGTGTAAAAGGAATGGTGGCAACTAATTTAGGGTAATAATCTATGCCATACCGTTTAAAAGCATCAGCCCAATCCCAATCAAAAACATACTCGCCCCAAGAATGGCTTTTCAAATACATCGGCATGACAGCCGTCACTTCATTTTTAGATGTTGCAACTAAATGATGAGCTTGCCAGCCTTGTTTAGCACTTACGGATTGGCTTTTTTCAAGGGCATTAAAAAAATCATAATGAAGAAAAGGGCAAAGTGAGCTATTTAAATTCTGCCACAGACTAGCACTTATTTTGTCAATATTGTTAATGAAATTAATTTTCATGTCTATATTCAATAGATAATATCTCACTTGCTAATGGCGGTTTATATATCAATAGTTAGTAAAGGTTATCGCCAATAAGAAAGTTATTAAAGGATTTTTGAAAAAATGAAATTTCTAATTTTTCAAAAAGAATGACTAGGCACAATTAGTGGAATTAGTGATCGTATAGTTGTATCTCGTAATGGGTACATACCTATAAATCTTTCCAGTTTCTTTAAGGAAGAGCAAAAATATATAACTTTAACTATAAAATATATTAGAGCATATTTTCAATCCATTCTTTAGGAGACATTCCCAGTTTCTTTCTAAATACACGGGCCAATGCTGAGCCATTCTCATAACCGACGGCATTGGCAACTAATGCCACAGGTTTGTTTTGTTGCAGTAGGCCTTTTGCTACAACAATCCGCCAATCAATCACATAATCTCCAGGGCTTTGGCCAACTAAACGTTTAAAAAGTTCAGCAAATTTGGAACGAGACATTAGCGCTAGCTCTGCCATCGCTTCTAGCCCCCATTGGCGCTCTGGTGTGTCATGAATGGCAAGTAATACCTTAGATATTTGAGGATGCGCTAAACCGGCAAGCAAACCATATTGCATAATATTGTTATTAAGTACATGACGAAGCACATGAATAAGAAACATGTTGGTAAGCAAATCAATCATTGGTATGCGTCCGCATTGATCTTGAAATGCTTCTTCAAATAAGCATTGCGCGGTTTGCTTTAGTTTTTGACAATCACTGAGTTTAAAACACAGCAGGGCAGGCAGAGCATTGGCAATAGGGTTAGATGTACTTTCATTATAGATAATGTTGGCGCATACCAACTCTGGTGGATTTTCTTCGCTGCCAATAAAGCGATGAGCATGTGGCGTTGGGATAAACAACACGGTAGGTTCATTGAACAATTGAGAATGTCCTTTCTCATCAATAACCGTTAACTCGCCACTGCGTAATAGATGCAAGTGACCCTGGTTTGGTTCTCTATTGAAATTACTGATACCACATAAGTTACCCGTGAAGAAAACTTCTGTATTCATCGAAAAGCGCTGCAAGATAACTGAAAGTTGATCCATTTTGTTCTCGTTTATGATTGTTTTGGACGATTGGGTTCAATGTTAGGACTATGTCATTCCTTTTGTGTAATTGAAAGCCTTATATTATCAACCAAGGAAAACATCCTTATTAATAATTAAACTTTGAAAATTAAATACTGGAGAAACAAAATGAGACTTTCAACACTTATAAGAGCTACCTTCGCTACTTCTGCATTATTGGTAAGCAGCTTGAGTTTTGCTGCCAACATTGAAGTAAATGCTAATGGTAATGACTTGGCTTTAAAAGGTTATGACACCGTTTCTTATTTTACTAAAGGAGCACCTACTAAAGGGTCTGGTAAATTTACTGCAGCATACAACGGTGCAATTTATCAATTCTCAAGCGATGAAAACCGTGATTTGTTTAAATCAGAGCCGAGTAAGTATGCACCACAATACGGTGGGTACTGTGCCTTCGGTGTCACAATGAACAGGAAATTTGATACTGATCCAACAGCGTGGCATATCCGCGGCGATAAATTGTATCTTAACCTAAACAAAGATGTGCAAAAGAAATGGGTAACTGATATTCCTGGATATATTGATATTGCCCAAAATAACTGGGGTGACATTAAAGGATTAACCGAAGCGCAAATAGAAAAAGTATATGAATAATAGCCAATCATTTAAGTGAGATTTTAATTATGAAACAACTAACATCAGCCGACTCTATTGATGATTTGTTAGCACAACATGAATATTCATTATTATATTTTAGTGCATCGTGGTGCGGGCCTTGTAAATCAATGTCACCCGTTGTTGAGGGAATATCTAGCATGATGAGTGATCGATTTAACACGATTAAAATCGATATCGATAACTCTCCAAATTATGCCGCTGACTATGGAGTACGTAGTGTACCAACGATGATGTTAGTGAAAAATAATGAAATTATTGACTTACGTGTCGGCGGTTTGCCACCACAGCAAATAATGCAATGGTTAGAGCAACATACGTAGTTGCTCACCTTATATAAATAGAGGATTCATTATGAATAATAAATTATTAGTTAGCGCAGCATTAGCCGCCGTGATCTCTACGGGTGTTGTTGCACCCGCTGAAGCGGCTAGTAAGAAAGAGAAGTGTTACGGCATTGCAGAAGCTGCTCAAAACGATTGTGCAAACTTAGCAGGCACTCATTCATGCGCTGGGCAGTCAAAAGTCGACAATGACAAAGGTGAGTGGAAATTAGTGAAAAAAGGTACCTGCTCTACGCTTGGTGGCTTATCGAAAAAAGAAGCTAAGAAGTTATATAAAGCAACGAAAAAATCTTAGGGGAATGAATATGTTGGTAAATAACAAAGAGTTATTAGTAGGTGTTGGGCTAAGGCATCCACATTTTACCGACATATTAACACTGCCTAAGCAAGTTGACTTTGTTGAAGTGCATTCTGAGAATTTTTTTGGCCAAGGAGGCGCGGCGATATCCGTACTTAGCCAAGTAAGAGAAAACTACCGAGTCAGTTTGCACTCAACCTCTATGGGATTGGGCTCTCAACACGATGTTTCTGCGGATTATTTAGCGCGTTTGAAAAAGTTAACAGAAACAATCGATCCCTTTTTAATGTCGGAACATGCCTGTTTTACCTGGGGTAAACAACAAGGACAGTCAATTCATAGCGGCGATTTATTACCCATCGCCCATACGCGTTTTAATTTAGCGCGTATGTGTGAACAAGTAGATAAAGTGCAATCGTTTTTAGGTAGGCAACTTATCATTGAAAATGTATCTGCCTACGTGAAATTTGATGAAAGCTATTTATCTGAAGCTGAATTTTTAGCGCAGCTTTGTCAACAAACGGGAGCAAAAGTATTGTTAGATATTAACAATATTGCTGTCAATAGCCTGAATTTTGAAGGCGGTGATATTCAACAATCAGTTGCTGATTATATCAAGGTATTGCCCGTGACCAGTGTGGCACAAATTCACCTAGCCGGTTGCAGCATACCACCAGCGGGGGAGTTGGTGATAGATGATCATGCTCAACCAGTTTCTGATGAGGTTTGGCAGGGCTATCAATTAGCAATAGAGCGATTTGGTGCAGTACCTACGTTGATTGAATGGGACAGTGATTTACCTCAATGGTCTGTACTTGTTGATGAAGCTCAAAAAGCGCGTGAAATTGCACAGGCTATTTTGCATAGGAGTGAATCATGAATGCTCAAGTTAAAAATGAGTTAGCCAAAGATGAGCAATGCGCAAACGAACAACAGCGCTTGTTAGATGCGATTTGGAGTGATGACCCTAACACCCAAGCTCAAAGTGGCTTTGATGTTCGTGGCATTAACATTTATCACAGAAACTTGATGGCTAATGCAGAGCGAGCTTTAAGTATTAGTTTCCCAACACTTTTTGAATTACTTGATAGTGATGTTAGTGAGCATATAAGCCATAAATTCTTGAAATCATCACCACCTGAACAGGGTGATTGGGCTCAATGGGGAGAAGAGTTTTCAAGCTTTATTGCAACAACGGATATTGGTGATGAATATTCTTACCTGTCTGACTGTGCAGCGTTAGATTGGCATGTTCATTGTGCTCTGCATGGTGTTGATCAAACTTTTGAACAATCGTCATTGCAACTGCTTGGTGATTGCGAACCCGAGCATATTTTTATCACCTTTAATCAAAATGTGAAACTGCTGAAAACTCAGTATCCCATTACAGACATTTTTTATGCGCATCATGGTAATGATGAGCTACAGCAAAATGTCTATATGAATAACGCACAGCAAGCACTGGCGTCGACGCTTAAAGAGCAAACAGTGATGATTTATCGGCCTGAATTTCAGCCAAAAGTAATAACACTAATGGCAGGTGAAGATATTTTTATGCGCTGTTTAATGTCAGGACAGTCACTTGCTCAGTCGCTAAGCGCCGCAAACGCAAACAAGCATTTTTCATTTGAAAAGTGGTTAGTAAAAGCAATCGAACGAAATTTAATTTACTACTTTAAAGAGAATTAATTATGAATACCTTGAAACAACGTCTGATACCTTTCAGCCAATTTTATATCACACTCGCCAGTAAAATTAGTCTATTAGAACCCGTAGCTTTGCTGGCCGCACGTTTCTATGTTGGCTGGGCTTTTTTCTCATCAGGGCTCACTAAACTTAAAGACTGGGATAGCACTTTATTTTTATTTGAAGAAGAGTATCAGGTACCTATTCTACCTTACGAACTAGCCGCTTATTTAGGCACTGCTGCAGAAATCATACTTCCCTTGTTATTAATGGTGGGAATAGCCAGTCGATTTTCTGCTTTAGGATTGTTTTTTGTCAATATTGTTGCCGTGATAAGTTTAGAAGATATTGCTGCCGCAGCTTACGCAGAACACGTATTGTGGGGAATGCTCTTGGCTCAGGTAGTTATTTTTAGTGGTGGACGTTTTGCATTAGACCGCTTAATTGAAGGCCAGTTGTTTAATAGCAAAGCATCGAATTCATAATGCTTAACTAGCAATGTAGTGCGACAAAACCTGAGTTGATTAAGGCTTAATCAGCACTAGAGGCGAGTTAGATGATTTACCTATTGATTAAGCCGGCATAAAAACTTGGTCAACTAACATGTACAATTTTGGAGAAATATCGATGTTTGATTCTATTATACTTACTATTTTAATATGGGCTGCCGCTGCTTTTATAGGCGCCATAGGACTTGGCGTACTTTATGTCCTCTTTTTATATATAGCCGATGTCACGCAAACCAAGCAGACCATACGCAGAAACTTTCCAGTTATCGGTAGATTTCGATACTCTTTTGAACACATGGGTGAATTTTTTCGCCAGTATTTCTTTTCCATGGACAGAGAGGAAATGCCATTTAACCGTGCAGAGCGATCTTGGGTATACCGAGCAGCAAAAAATGTGGACTCTACTATTGCCTTTGGTTCAACACGTTCACTTGCTCACTCAGGAGAGGTGATGTTTCTCAGTTGTCCTTTTCCAACTTTAACAGAAGATGCGGCCTTACCAAAAACAATTACCATTGGTGACGGGTATGCCAAAAATCCATACCAAACAAACTCTTTATTTAATATCTCAGGAATGAGTTTTGGTGCCATTTCAAAACAGGCGGTACTTGCACTATCAACGGGGGCAAAAGAGTCTGGTGCATGGATGAATACGGGTGAAGGCGGTTTATCTCCTTATCACCTTGAAGGCGGAGCCGATATTGTTTTTCAGATTGGCACTGCTAAATATGGCGTAAGAGATGAAAATGGTAATTTGTGTGATGAAAAGCTTAGAGAAATTGCTGCTCATGACCAAGTAAAAATGTTTGAAATAAAGATGAGTCAAGGCGCAAAACCTGGGAAGGGGGGAATTCTACCCGGCATCAAGGTTTCAGCTGAAATAGCCAAAATAAGGGGTATCAAAGTAGGTCAAGATTCCATTAGTCCAAATGGACATACCGATATATCCAGTAGTTATGAACTGTTAGACATGATTGCCAGAGTACGCCGTGTTACCGGTAAACCCGTGGGATTCAAAGCGGTCGTTGGGCGGCAAGACTTTTATGATTCACTGTTTAGTAAAATAAACGAAAGAGGTATAGCGTCAGCACCTGACTTTATCACAATTGATAGTGCTGATGGTGGTACCGGCGCTGCACCACAAAGCTTGATGGATTACATGGGTTTGCCTTTAAAAGAAAGTCTGCCTTTTGTCGTCGACAAATTAATTGAACATAAACTTAGAAATAGAATAAAAGTGATCAGTTCAGGTAAGTTGGTAACACCGTCTAATGTTGCTTGGGCACTTGCGATGGGAGCAGACTTTGTTACGTCTGCCCGCGGCTTCATGTTTTCATTAGGTTGTATACAAGCATTGCAATGTAATAAAAATACTTGCCCTACTGGCATAGCAACACAAGATGCTAAGTTTCAAAAAGGCCTGAACCCAGCTGATAAATCGGTTCGTGTCGCTTCGTATATTGAAAATATGGTCTATGAAGTAGGTACAATCGCACATTCATGTGGTGTAAAAGAACCACGCGCGCTAAAGAGACATCATGCTAAGGTTGTTACAGAAAATGGGCGAAGTATTTTACTGTCAGATATTTACCCAATTGCGGACCCGAAAGGTTCACCTCATGCTGACGCAGTAGGAGTATAATTAGGCTATGAACATTCACACTATTGTTTCTATTACTTTGCTTCTCCTTGGCGTAGGTGTATTTGCAATCGTTCTTGAGCGCTTTGTACGTATTCCCTATACCTTATTATTGGTTGTATTAGGGTTTATTCTATCCTTGTTCACAGTAGCGTTTGGGATAGATACAGGTGTGCGTGCGAGTAATTTTCAAGACTTAATGTTATTTATACTGTTGCCAGTATTAATATTTGAAGCTGCATTTGTTTTGGACAGTAAGCTGTTGTTCAAATACTTACCTAATGTACTAACGCTGGCGACTTTAGGTTTGCTTATTTCTACCACGGTTATCGCTGTTTTTCTTTATTATGGTATTAATCATCCTGGCTTTCCTTTTATCGCCGCTTTATTAACAGGTGTTGTTATATCGGCAACAGATCCTGTTGCCGTAGTCGGTCAGCTTAAGCAATTGAAAGCGCCTGCTGATTTAAACGTTTTGATTGAAGGTGAAAGCTTATTTAATGACGCAACTGCCATTGTTTTATTCGGCATTATTCTCAGTATTGCATTAGGACAAAGTGAGCCTGACCTAACGTCTGCAATAATCACGTTTTGCAAAGTGTTTTTTGGTGGGATTATGGTTGGCAGTATGCTGGGGTATATTGCTGCACTTTTAGTGAGATTAATTAATGTATCGGTACCACATATAGTGGTTATTACATTGCTGCTTGCTTATGGAACCTTTTACTTTGCTGAGCACTTACTGCACGTATCAGGAATTGTTGCCGTCATGTTCGCTGCTTTGCTTTTTAAGAAATCAGCACAGAGTCAACTAGCCGATGTTTATACCGGATTGCACAGTGTATGGGAGTCACTTGGGTTTATCGCCAACATCTTTGTTTTTGTATTACTCGGGTTAGTCGTTAGCCTGAATATGTTTACCGAAATGTGGTTGGCTATCATGTTGGCAATAATTGGTGCTTTTATTGCGCGGGTCGCCGCCGTATATAGTTCAGTATGGCTAAATCGTTTTACGTTGGGTCAACCTATTAACCCAAAATATCCAGCTATAATGATTTGGGGAGGATTACGTGGAGCTGTCACCATTGCCTTAGTATTGTCGTTACCTACCGAGTTACCTTATTGGTGGACGATTCAATCAATAGGATTTGGCATTGTACTTTTCACACTTATCGTTCAAGCAACAACTAATCCTATGTTAGTGAGAAAATTAAACATTTAATTGGAATTTGTTAATGGATAATTTGTTAATAATTTACATGGAAATAATAAACACGACTAAAGTTAATGAATAACTTTATTGAATAAGTACGTTTGAGCTTTCAGGGTTAGATTTATATTTAACTGAAAATATTTTGATGGAGGTTCAAGGGTTATACCTAAGGGGTGGTTTAATCAACTCAGCTATAATAATGAACCTACATTGATACAGGGAAAAACTTCATATGACTATACCAATACCACACCGTCCAAGCGGTTTTCTTCTTGGTGATGCTACGGCTCAAATTACGCTTGATGCGTTTATTGACATTCAATGCCCGCATTCTCGTACCATTTGGCCAACGTTACTTGAAGTTGCAAAATATTATAGAGGTAAATCTGTCAGTTTAAGGGTTCATTTGATAACCCTGAGTAACCACCGGCAAGCTTGGGATATGAGTTTAGGTCTATTTGCATTAGCAGAGGGTGATGCAAATAAATTTTATGATTTTGCAACATTTGTCTATGAACGCCAATCACAATTTTATAATGGCGCATTTCTACATAAGACTCACGATGATTTGATGCAATTAGTAGCAGGTTTTGCTATGGAACATTCAGGTGCAGAACGTGATAGCTTCCTTAAGCGCATGAGTGATAGTGATATCTATGTTCAAGCACGTACACCCATTCGCTATGCGGCAACAAAAGCAGTTTGGGCAACGCCAACATTGTTTATTAACAATGCGGGTAATGTGCCAGTTGATCACAATTCAAGTTTGGCGGATTGGCAAGCGGTTATTGACCTCTTATTACCGGCTTAACAGCCCATTATTATAAGCAGAACAATAGACAAATAACGTTTTTTGATTAAGCAATAAAGCTTTGAATGACCTTGGTGTCCGAGGTGTTTATTACCAACAAAAGGTGAAAACGATGAGAACAAAAATAGAATTTTCTAGCCAAGGGCAAAGCCTTGCTGGCTTACTTGAAACGCCTGATACAAAAGTTAGAGCCTATGTATTATTTGCCCACTGTTTTACCTGTGGTAAAGATGTTGCAGCGGCTTCGAGAATTAGTCGGTTTTTGGTACAGCATGGCTTTGCTGTTTTTCGATTTGATTTCACTGGCTTGGGCAATAGTGATGGCGATTTTGCCAATACCAATTTTTCATCCAATACTGAAGATTTGCTTTGTGCGGCACAATTTCTAGATCAACATTATGAAGCGCCGCAATTATTAATTGGGCATAGCCTCGGCGGTGCGGCTGTTCTAGCGATGGCTGCACAACTTGAACAGGTGAAAGCGGTAGTGACAATTGGCGCTCCGTATGAAGCAAGTCATGTAATACACAACTTTGATGCCCATCTCGACACGATAGAAAAAAATGGTCTAGCTAAAGTTAGTTTGGGTGCACGTGAGTTCACTATTAAAAAACAATTTTTAGATGATTTACGTAACCAAACAACAGAGCATATAAAATATCTTAACAAGGCTTTACTGGTATTACATTCTCCTGTCGACTTAACCGTAGATATTGCTGATGCCGAGCAAATTTATAAAGCCGCTAAGCACCCTAAAAGTTTTGTTAGCCTAGACACGGCCGATCATCTTTTATCAAAATCAGTAGATAGTGAATATGTCGCGCAAACTATTTCAGGATGGGCAAGCCGATATATTCCTGCGCCAGAAATTTCTCGTCCAAGTCTCACTAAAGGACATGTTTTGGTGGCCGAGATCGACCATAAATTTCAACAAGATGTTTTTAGTGATCACCATCACTGGAATGCCGATGAACCGGTACAAGTAGGCGGAAAAAATTCAGGCCCCGATCCTTATGAGCATTTATTGGCTGCTTTAGGTGCCTGTACTGCAATGACCATTCGTATGTACGCTACTCGTAAGGAAATTCCACTCGAGCATGTAGAGGTATCGTTATCACACGAGCGTAACTATTTGGAAGATGCGGGTAATGTTGCAGAACAAAACAAGAGTATAGAGTCATTGATTCGTAAGGTTCAGCTGTTAGGGCCGTTGAGTGATTCAGAAAAGACTCGATTAATGGAAATTGCTGAGCGCTGTCCTGTGCATAGAACGTTGCACAATAATCCCCAAGTCATTACCACACTGGTTGTGGGGTAGTTACCTGTACTATGATCCTAGATGAACATTAGTTCAATTACGTCTTCTAAGTAAAAGTGAGCATAAATTCTGCCTCGCTACAGGGGCTGGACCATTTTATTAGCGCCATAGAGTATATATTCTTAAAATAACCTTTCTAAGACGGTAAGGAGCACTCAGTGAAATAGGCTTTCAACCTTAAGTTGGCCTGCTCCTTGAGCTTAGTTGACGTAACCAACTGAATAAATTAGTGTCAGGTAAAGCTGAACAATTAACGCTAACAGAGCCATCGGATATACTGATGATAGTTCAGGGAAATATTATGTCTAACCGAGCCTCGCAGCAAATAAATATTATCGTTTCCATGTATCTGGGATATGCCGCCATGATGATTTGTCGTCAAATGGTCACCATTCTCAGCCCTGCTTTGCTTGCCGATGATACCTTGGGGTTAACAAAAACAAACCTCGGTGACTTTGCTGCTTATGGCACCTTAGGAGCACTGGTTGGTAAACTGATTTGGGGACCCCTAGCCGATAAGATTGGCGGGCGCTTTACATTCTTAATTGGCATACTGCTCACCGCTCTGTTTATCATCGCATTTGGCCTTTCGCCCAATGTGATGGCCTTTACTGGGTTTTCATTTCTGCTTTATTGCACCAAATCTTCGGGCTGGCCCGGTATGACTAAATTAATCGGGGAGTGGTTTCATCCCCAACATTATGGACGAGTATGGAGTATTCTCGCGACCAGTTCGAGGTTTAGTGTGGTGCTGGCTACTCTGTTCTTCGGGTGGCTGTTGAGCTTCATGCATTGGCGAACGGTAGCGTTCATCGCGGCGGTTTTTGCGTTCATCATTTTTATCGGCTGCTATTTTTACTTGAAAGAAAAACCTGAAGATCCTGACTTTTTCAAAGTGGATGAAAGCAATATCGATATCAATGCAAATAATCCAGAGTTGGCTATTGCATCAAAGCAAGCGCTGAATAACAAATATAATCACCCGCTCAAGGGCACTGGCACTGTTGATGGACTGGTAGCATTTGCAAAAAGCCCCAGAGTTTGGTTAGTGGTGATCATGTTGATGGTGCTTACTTGCATGATGGCCTTTTTGGACTTTGTTGCGGTTTATCTTATGGAAAGCTACCAACTGACGCCATCACAGGCAGCAATGGCCTCTACCGTCTTTCCCGTTGGCTCTCTGATCGGGCTTTTGGCTTCAATCGCATTTTACGACCGATTTTCAAAGAGGGGGATCAGGACTGTATTAACTATAGCGCTGACGCTTAGTTTATTAAGCGTGCTCACCTTGCAGTATTTACCTTTGTTTAATTTGAGCGCTGAATTGAACTACTCGGTGGCGCTGGGCGCAATTTTCCTTTTCGCTTTTTCAATTTCCCCTGCCTATTATCTACCCATGTCGATATTCTCCATTGAATACGGTGGTCCCCATAGTGCGACGTTGGTGTGTTTAATTGATGCCTTCGGCTTTGCTGCCAGTGCAACCTTTGCTTTCATTGGGGGACGATTGGCAGATAGCGAGGGTGGCTGGTCTAGCTTTATGAATATGCTAATCTTGATTTCTGCCGTTGGCATCATATCAGTTTGGGCATTTATGCACTCAGAATATAGTGCGGCAAAGCAGGGTAGTCACTTGAATCATGCAAATAGTGAAGATGTTACAACGATAAACAAAACAATCATTTGACTTAAACAGCTTTCCACCTAGGCTTATTATCAACAACGACTAATTATTAACCCTTGGTATTATAAATGTTATGAACATTTCAGTTCAAACTTCTAAAAAAGGTATTGCCGAAAATGTCACTGACTTGATCGGCAATACCGACTTATTACGAATTAACAGCCTCAGTGAGCTCACAGGTTGTGAAATATTACTTAAATGTGAACAGCAAAACCCAGGAGGCTCTATTAAAGATAGAGCGGCATTGCAATTAGTTAAAGATGCTATTTCAAGTGGCAAATTAAAACCAGGAATGACCATAGTAGAAGGTACTGCGGGAAATACGGGCATAGGTTTAGCGCTAGTTGCAAAAGCTTTTGGTTATAAAATGTTAGTAGTTATGCCTAAAGGCCAAGCCAAAGAAAAAGAACAAATGATTAGCCTTTATGATGCCCAATTGATGTTAGTGGATGCTTGCCCTTTTACTGACCCAAATCACTTTTATCACACCGCTAAACGTCTAGGTGAACAACATGATGATTACTGGTGGGCTGATCAATTTGAAAATATTAGCAACACAAAAGCACATTATTCATGTACAGGGCCTGAAATTTGGCAACAAACACAAGGTAATATTGATGCGCTCGTTTCGGTGGTGGGTACTGGCGGTACCATTGCAGGTAACTCAGTCTATTTATCCGAGCAAAATCCCCAATTAACAACTTGGTTGATCGACCCCTACGGTTCGGGCATTTATGCTTATTTAAAATCAGGGCACTATCAGGCCAATGGTAGCTCCTTTACTGAAGGCATAGGAATAATGCGTAGTGTCGAAAATTTTCGTCAGGCAAAAATAGATAAAGCTATCACCTTACCCGATCAAGACCTGGTTGCTATTGCCAGACACGTTAGTCAGTATGACGGTATATTTTTAGGAAGCAGTACCGCTCTTAATGTTGCAGGTGCTCTATATGCAGCAACCAAAATGGGGGCGGGGAAAACCATTGTCACCTTTTATTGTGATTTGGCTGAACGCTCTCAAGCAAAACTTTACAATCAAAGCTTTTTAGCTGAAAAAAATATTAGCAGCAATTATGAATCTATAGCGGATATGTTTCTCAGATACCAAACTGAACCGGCCGATAGAGTAGTCAATGTAACCAGGGCTAAGGATAGCTAAGTTTTTTTGCCTCCAGCATGTTTCTACTTGATACATTGCTTGTTCACTATATTATTATACGGATTGGTATTAGTGCTCTTATAAATCTAAAGTTAAATTTTTTGTTGAGGCTCTTGATACACAGGGGCAAAATAATTTTTCTTGTGATTTATCATTTTCTGATAACGCCGAATCATGATGTTCTGGCTCCCCATCAAGCACTTTTACAGCACAGGAGCGACACACTCCCGTTTTACAACTAAACGGAATATTAACTTCTGACTCTATTAGCGCATCTAAAACTGTTTGATCAGCCGCCACTTCTATTTCTTTATTAGAGCGCTTAAGTTTAATCAAAATCGGTTTCGCTGTTTTATTGGCTGAAGGGACAAAACGTTCATAACGAATTCTTTCTGGCGATATGTTTTGTGTTTCCGATTCTAAGATCACTGCATCAATTAACCTGCTTGGACCGCAAATATAAAAAACAGCACTTTTGTCGGCACCAGCGAAAATTGAACTTAAATCTAATCGCTGATTTTCCGCTGAGCTGTAGATAAATAGATTATGTTGAAACTCTCTTTCGAGTCGATCTCGAAAGGCCATTTCCTGACGGTTACGGCCAGCATAGTGAATAGTCGTTTCTCTGCCGCTCGATTTTAAGCTTTGTGCCATGGCTTTGATTGGTGTAATGCCTATGCCGCCAGCAATTAATATTGCAGGTACATTTGATTTATCTAATTCAAAAAAATTTGAGGGTATTTCACATCGCAGAGATTGACCCAATTGATATTGCTCATGAATGGTTTTAGAGCCTCCAAGCCCTTCGTCTTCTCTTAAAATCGCGACCTCATAAATATCTCTTCGAGCGGGATTCGAACAAATTGAATAATGGCGTTTAATTAACTCTCCCGTAGCCAGTTTTACTGGAAGCTGAATATGCGCGCCAGCCTTTACTACCGGTAATTTAGAACCATTACTTGCTCGTAATTCGAACGCACGAACGCTTGGCGTTAGTTGACGAATGCCAGTGATCATCAAATCAAGTTCGCCTTCACCTAAAGTAGGTTGCTTTGGGCTGCTATAATTTTGCACTTGGTTATTTTGAAGCTTTGATTTTAATTGCTCAATTTCCTCTACAAGCGGATCTAATAAACTTTGTATATGGTCTTCAGTAAAGCGAGGGGTGATATGTTGTGGACAGTTCCAGTCAAAACCTTCAACATGAATAAGGAAACCACGTTCTATATTGGCGCGATAGTGTGGGTCTTCTAATTTTTCAAGCGTATCCCAATCGTCTTCTTTGATCACACTGATGCGGCCTAGAATTTTCATGCGTGCACGGTTAGGGTAGTCCATTAATATAATTGAAACACGGTCATTTTTACGAAAATTTCCGGTACTGATGTATTGACGATTGCCGCTAAAGTCTGCAAACCCCAACGTTTTTTCATCAAGCACTTTTAAAAATCCTTTTGCTCCGCCACGGTGCTGCACATATGGCCAGTCTGTCTCACTGACACTGGCCATATAAAAACTATCACGCTGCGCAATAAAGTCCGCTTCGCGCGGGCTAAAAAGAAAATTAAAATCTTCGCCTTGCTCCATCGGGGCATAACCATTTCGACTATTTTGTTCAGTCTGAACATCTTTAACCTGTTCGGTAAATGCCAGTTCAATATATTTATGTCCCATAGTTTTAGACTCCATTGATTCACAGTGTGCTTTAACCCCTTCAGTCCATTTATAGAGAAGGGGTTATGTTTTTACTTTACTACTTAACTATTTCACTGATTAAATTACTTGTAGCAATTAAGATGCTTTTTGCAATTCAACTTTTGGAAAGTCAATTTCTACACGGCTTGCCTTACCTAAAATATTAGTCATGATGTTCATACCAACATGAGTGATTATTTCAACAATATCAGACTCACTATAACCAGCATTACGGGCTTCAAGCAATTCTGCTGTGGTAATTTCACCATTATGCTCAGCTAAAGCTTTAGCCAGTTTAACCGCTGCCGCCGCTTTAGCATCTTGACTGGTACCAGCACGGTTAGCTTCAATTTCAGCGCCAGACAAACCTACTTTTTTACCAATGGCGGTATGTGCTGATACACAATACTGACACGCATTCTTTTCAGCTAAAGCCAGTGCAATGCGCTCTTTTGTTAATCCATCTAAACTACCTTCGTTGGATATACTGTGTAAACCTAAAAATGCTTTTAGCGCGACAGGTGAGTTAGCAAATATTTTCAGAAAATTTGGCACCATGCCTAATTGTGAAGTGATTGCGGCATACAATTCTTTTTGTTCTGCGTTGGCATTATCGTTAGTTACTACATTAATTCTGCTCATGGTTAAATCCTCATTAGTTTATAAAAAAAGTCGTAGCAGTGACAACCGGTGGTTGTTTTCTTGGCTGCTGCGAGTGAGGTAATTCTGTCAAATTTCATTTAAATAAAGAATACTCGAAATAATTAAAAGATTATTCCATTTTGTGGAATAATAGATGAGTGGCTCATCGATATAAATAATCACGTGATAGGGGATATTATGGACCAACTTCATCTAATGAACGTATTTGTTGCCGTTGCTGAGGAGGAAGGCTTCTCTGCGGCAGCTCGTAAGTTAAAAATGTCTCCGCCAGCAGTGACCAGAGCTATCGTTTCTTTGGAAGAGAGCCTTGGGGTGAAGCTTCTAAACAGGACGACTCGGTATGTTAGAGCCACTGAGGCTGGGTTACGTTATTTAGAAGATTCGAAAAAAGTACTCGCGCTAGTGCAAGCGGCAGATGAAGCTGCCGCAGGCATTAATGCTAAACCACAAGGACACTTAGGGATCACCGCGCCAGTGTTATTTGGCCAAATGTTTGTTATGCCAGGTGTGGTTGATTATTTACAGCAATATCCAAAGACAGAAGTCGATGCTATTTTTCTAGACCGAGTTGTCAATTTAATTGAAGAAGGTTTAGATGTTGGTATCAGAATAGGAGAGCTACCCGATTCAAGTATGCGAGCATTACGTGTTGGTCAAGTCAGATTAATAATGGTTGCTGCGCCAGCTTATTTGAAAGAATTTGGCATACCTCAAATCCCTCAAGATATTACTAACCACACTATAATAGCTTCAAATGCGGTCAGCACATCAAACGAATGGAGTTTTGAGTGTCCAGAGGGGACTCAATCGGGTATTAGCTCAATTAGAATTAAACCTCGGTTAAATGTCACTACCAATGATGCGGCCATCAAAGCTTGCAGGCAGGGTTTTGGTATAACGCGTTTATTGTCTTATCAGGTGGCTGATTATCTTGAGTCTGGCGAGTTGAAAATCGTGTTAGAAAATTATGAACCTGCACCTCGGCCAGTTCATATTGTTCATCGAGAGGGGCGATTAGCGTCAACCAAAGTAAGAGCTTTTATTGATTTGATGGCAGAGCGATTAAGGAAAAATAAAGCACTTAACTGAGTTTTGTTGGTATTCCCCTAAATTTATACCAACGAATGGCTCAAACTAAGAAGTTTATTGAATAATATAGGAATAAATATGATGATAGTCGGTCATTACCTTTTAAATTGGGCTCATTATGGCTGGCGCTAGTCTACTTACTTTACTTGATGATATTGCCATGTTACTCGACGATGTCGCTGTATTATCTAAAATAGCTGCCAAAAAGACAGCTGGGGTATTAGGTGATGATCTCGCGGTAAATGCAGAACAACTCTCTGGAGGCATACGCGCTGATAGAGAATTACCGGTTGTTTGGGCGGTATTTAAAGGGTCTATGCTAAATAAAGCGATATTAGTGCCTATTGCTTTATTGCTCAGTTATTTTTTACCCATCTTAATAATGCCTTTGCTCATGTTAGGCGGAGCCTATTTATGCTATGAAGGCTTTGAAAAGGTTTGGCATAACTTCACCGATAAAGCCGAAGTTGAACACCACAAAGAGCAGTTAAGGCAAGCATTACAAGATCCAAACATTGATTTACAAGATTTTGAAAAAGATAAAATTAAAGGAGCAATTCGGACCGACTTTATTTTGTCAGCCGAAATTATCATTATTGCCTTAGGAACAATTGCCGATAAAGACATATCCACGCAAATATCTGTACTCGTTTTTGTGGCTATTTTAATGACTGTTGGCGTGTATGGCTTGGTTGCAGGAATAGTTAAAATTGATGACGGTGGTTTTGCGCTAATCAAGGATAAGTCGACTTCGTTATGGGGAAAGTTCAAGCGTGGCTTAGGCCAGTTTATGATTGGCTTTGCACCAAAATTAATGAAGTTTCTTGCCGTTGCTGGCACCGTTGCCATGTGGTTAGTTGGTGGTTCACTAATTACCCACGGCGTACATATCATGCATGCTTATATTAATACTGCAGCTGAATTTATAGCCAAAACTCCACTTGTTGGTAATATACTTGCCGCCATTACCCCCCTTTCTATCGATCTCATTGTTGGCTTCACTTTAGGTGCTTTATTAGTATTTATGGAACTTATTTTCAATAAACTATCTAAAAGAACAGCTCAAAAGTAACGCATAAAAACACATAGAGCTTAGGGTACTCTAGACATAACCATTAGGACATCATCGAATGAGCTTTGAATTTTATCCAGGCTCGAAACTGCATTATCTGTTTCGCTGTTTATCTGTTGCTGATATAGAGCCTCGGCGCTTTGATACATCAATTGATAGGCATTTTCGAGTTCAGCTAACCAGGTTTTGCAAAATAATGTGCTTTGTTTCTTTCTTTTTAGCCACCCTATACATACCGTATTCTGGTCTCGCTTAATCTGCTCTTCTTCTTGAGTTGAAGGGGAGGAAATGCGTTTTGATAGTGCCGTAAATTCGTGTTGCAATGCGATATCAAAAACTTTTAGTTTACTTTCCTTTTGATGGTGGCTTTCGTTTGCCCAAGCTAACCAATCCTTATTCGGTTGGTACAATGCTAGCCAGTTGTCGAAATCGTTTGCTGGCATAGGACGTGCGATACCATACCCTTGTGCTTTTTCACATCCCATCATTAATAGCATTAACCCGTGTGCCGTTGACTCTACGCCCTCGGCAATGACATCTCTGGAAAAAGAGTTCGCCAGACCAAGCACACCGTTAATTATACTGTAATTATTTGCGTCATTGAGCATATCAATAACAAAAGATTGATCTATCTTTATAACATTGGCCGGTAATGATTTAATGTGTGTTAGCGATGAATAGCCGGTACCAAAATCATCTAAAGCAATCTGTAGTCCAAACACGTCACGACAAATATTGAGCGTATTGCTGATAGCATTTAGGTCACCTAGTACGCTACTTTCCAGAATTTCAAGCTGAATATAGCGGGTATCTAAATCCTTGTATTTTCCCAATATGTCTTTCAAATCACCGATAAAAGTTGCAGATTGAAGATGATAAGAAGATATATTGATACTGACTTCAATCATTAAGCCATTTCGCTGCCATTGGGCTAGTTGTTTAACCGCGTTATCAATCACCCATTGACCAAACTGGAGCTCCACATTTGTGCCTTCTAATACGGGTAAAAAATCCATGGGGGCAATAATGCCGTCTTCAGGCGAGAGCCATCTGACCAGAGCCTCTACGCCATAAACTTTACCTGTTTTCATATTCACTTTAGGTTGGTAATAAAGTATGAATTCATCGTTGTTAATGGCGTTAATTACTTTATTTAACTTATGTTGTTTTTTAATGATCTGTTGATCTTTTTCTTTATTAAATAAACGGTAACCATCTCCCCCTGACAGTTTGATCTGGTACATTGCTTGGTCTGCGTGGCGAATTAAGGTATCCAAATCGCCATTGTCGTGTGGGTATAAGGTCACTCCCGTAGAAGCAGTGACCGTGTGACAAATACCGTTGAACATAAAAGGTTGTGCCAATGAATTGTGTATACGTTTAAGAATATCTTCACAATCAGCAAAGGTTCGTATATCACTTAATAACAGTGCAAATTCATCACCGCCTTGTCTTGATATTGTATCGCCGTTTCTCAGGTTAGATTTTATGCGGTCAGCCACTTCGACTAAAATTTTATCGCCGACATTGTGACCAAAATTATCGTTAATCGGCTTGAAATTATCCAAGTCTATAAAGCAAACAGCTAATGAGTTTTTTGTACGGCCAGCATAAGTAACTGCTTGGTTGAATCGATCAATAAATAACGTTCTATTGGGCAACATTGTCAAAGCGTCATAATGAGCCATTTGCTCAAGAGTACGATGTTGATTCTTGAGTTGAGTAATATCGGCAAATAGGCCCATATAGTGCAATGTTTTTCCACTATTGTCCTTTAATGAAGAAATAGTTAATAGTTCAGCATAGAACTCGCCACTTTTTTTGCGATTCCATACTTCTCCTTTCCAATAACCATGGGCAATAAGACACTCCCACATATCAGTATAGAACGCCTTACTTTGTTTATTCGAGTTCAGTATTTTAGGGTTCTTACCCAATACTTCTTTACGCTCATAGCCAGTAATTTGACAAAAAGCCGGGTTTACATCAATGATAGTGCCGTCGGTTTTTGTGATAAAAATACCATCATGGGCTTCAATAAAAACCTGTGCAGCTAATTTTAATTGCTCTTCATTTGCCGAGCGTTCAATCATTAATTGATTAAATTCATTAGCCATAATCGCAATTTCGTCTTGCCCAGACATATTTAGCAGTTGGTTCTTTTCACGGTTTTTGCGGGATGTTCTCATAAAGTCGGCGATGTATTCAATTTTCCCAACTAATCGGTCTTTAAGAATTTGACTTAATAAAGTTGCAATTGCCAATACCGATAAAACAAAAAGCGTATAGAAAATTAGTGGTACCTTTAACTGTTTATTTGCCGTTTTTTCTAAGTCTATGATATCGGTTATAATAGTTGAACTGACGTTATGAAATAGGCTAAGGCGCTCAGTTGCCAATTGCCACCACATATCAGGACTCATTAAATCCGTTGTATGTTTTAATTTTGAAATGGCTTTCAAGGCGGGACGCACGTCAACTTTTACTTTCTCATCGATAACTTCTACCGACACATTTTGTTGCTTTAATTGGGTCACTATATCAATGTTGGACTCATATTGGTGAATGACGTCAAGTAAATCGAGTAGGTGCTTTTGCCCGTCAAGGCTCAATGGATAATGCTTTTTAAAATTATCTATTTGTTTAAGCAGAAAAGTGAAATTTGCTTTCATCCGAGTAACATAGATTTTATCTCCCCGGATAACATAATTCTTATAATCATGAATTAAGCCGCCAAAACCAAATACCGAAACAATGTCATTGAAAATATTGCGTTGTTCAATAACTTTGATTGTTGATTCCCGGTATTGATAAAATTCTTGTGTTTTTTTATCGTTAATGGCTTCAAACATAAGTGCAGAGTGTATAGGGGAAGCAACATTATAATAGCGGCTCAATTCTGCCTGTTGTCTTGCAACATGGTCGACAATCCCCATTGAAATGAGGTTGTCTGTTTGTTCACTGCCATTTCGCTGAGCATTAAGCGCTCCGTGTAATAATCCGCGCTCTATCGCAGCGTACTCTTCAAGTCCTAAAGCATAAATGAGAGATGAAACCATGTAATTTGTTTCTTGGCTTGTCGCCATGGCATGAAGAGCGTTAATTTCTTGAAGTAACTCAGAAATTAATAAACTGTAGAAGTCAAAAAATTTGTTATCAATAAGGTTATCAATTTCTGTTCGAATAAATTTTAGGTGTTTTAATTTCTGCTCAATTTGTTGGAAGTTTGCTCTTGTTTTTTGAGGGAGATAACGTGGAGGAGTAGTAAAAACATGGGAAACTCTTGAAAGCGCCACAATGGTGATTTTTCGTTGTCGAGCTAATTGAAACTGGTAACTGTCATCTTGTGCTGAAAACGCACCTGCACTGAGACCTCTTTCTTTTTGAAGGTTGTATATCAGTACAGAAAGATGTTGAACAACTTGTGAGAATTGCAAAACGTTTTGAGTTTTCTCCAGTTTTTGATACTTATCAAATATGGCTATACTGGAAAAAAAAAGTAAGGTGATAATTGGCAAAACTAAAAACGCATTAAGCTTTGCACTGATATTGCTCTTATAAAATAAATCTAACACTGTCTTAGCCTTAACGGGTAATTAAAATAGGTGCGTTTTGTTAGTTAACTTCTTCGTATAACTTTTGGCATCAATTTAGAAACTGGTATTGGGGCGTATAGAAGAGAATTTTTATTATTTTGATGAACACATCTGTGGTCAACCTCTTGTTTACTGGCAGCATAATACTATTAACTGTCACTCGTTTTGTATAAAAACTACGATAAAAGACAACTTAGATCAAAGAAAGTTAACTTAGCTCAGACTTACATCATTACTTGTTAAAAAATATAAATAATGATGTAAATATCTTTTAAATTTATTGCTACTACTCAGCTGAGACTTGGTATTCCTCATCTGTGTGTGGTCTTGTTAATCCAAAGTCTGACAATATTACATAGGCACAGGGGATCATAAATAACACCAACCCAGTTGATGCAAAAATACCAAATACAATTGAAATAACCAAAGGTTGAATAATTTGTGCTTGTAAGCTCGTTTCTAATAATAAAGGGAGCAAACCAGCAGCGGTAGTTAATGAGGTAATGAATACTGCTCTAAAGCGTTCACGGCTTGCCTGTACAACCGCTTGGTGTATTTCATCGCCCTCGTCTATATGGTGACGTATGTACTGCACTAACAAAATAGAGTCGTTCACTACAATGCCAACTAAAGAAACAAACCCCATCATGCTTGGCATGCTTAACGAATGCCCCAACAAAAAGTGTCCCCAAATAACACCGATGAATGCCAATGGAATAGCAAGCATAACCATTACCGGCTCTAAGTAGCTCTTAAATTGAAAACTTAGGATAACAAACACTGCAAATAACCCAATGAATAAAGCTTGTGCCATTGATTTACCCGTTTGTGCAGCATCTTTTGCTTGGCCTTCAAAATCGAATCTTAAATCGGGATACTTCTCAAGAAGTTCTGGCATTAAGTTGGCTTTAAAATCACTGATGATTTCAAAGGAAGATATTTTACTGCTTTGTGTATCTCCGTAAATGCTTAAACTGCGCATACCATCAATTCTATTAATGCGCACATAACTACGAGTGAACTCGAAGTTTGCCAAGCTTGCTAATGGAATTTGGCTACCATCAGCCGTAATTATCGGAAAGTTGGCAAGCTGACTAAGATCTCCTGCTTGTTTTTTGTTAAGCCTTACTTCTATATTAATGTTTTCAACGCCGACTTGAATTTGGTCAGCTCTTTGTCCGAAAAATGCAGCGCGTAATTGATTTGCTATAAGTTGCCCATTTATGCCATAGCTTTCAGCCCCTGGGCGTACCGACACCAAAATTTCTTCTTTGCCCATGCGCATGTCATCCATTACCCCAGATACACCATCGAATTTATTAAGGTATTGTTGAATACTCACAGATGCACCTTTGAGTGATGCAAGTTCGGGGTGTTTAACCCTTAACTCAACATCACGGCCACCGGGGCCAAGGGTAGGCTCTTTAAATACTAATGAAATGGGATCTGACAATGTGCCTACTTCATTTTTCCAAGCAGAAATGAACTCGCCAATGAGTGAATTTCTTTCTTCAGCACCGAGTAAATCTATGCGCACGGTTGCAAGGTGTGGGCCTGACTCGTTAGCGTCTGCATTACTACCGTACTGATGAGTTATATGTTGTATTAAGGGAGTACCATTTTCGTACTCTTGGCTAAAGTTAGCTCCAACCGTTTTGGCCGCAGCAACAAGGGTATTCATCGCCTTTTCAGTTTGCTTAAGTGTCGCTCCAGGCGCTAAAATAATTCGCGCTTCTGCAATGTCTCCGTCTAATTCAGGGAAAGGAATAAAGCGCAACAGAGACGATGATATAAGCGATACCGAAACTAACATTAGTGCAACGAGTGCCCCCATAAAAGCATAACGGTAATGCACACAAAATCTAACGGCGTTTGGTAAGCTGTTATTACGAAAACGTTCAAATTTCTCTATAAATGCACGTTTGAAAGGGTGGGGCTCATTATTTTTCTTTTTATTCTTTTCTGCTTCGGCGTGTAACGCGTGATTAAGGTGGTTAGGCAAAATTAAAAAGGCTTCAATTAAACTTATGCTTAGCACTAATAACAATACTTGAGGCACGGCTTTTAGCACGGCTCCCATTTCACCACTAAGAAATAACAAGCCGCCAAAAACGCAAACCGTCGTTAAAAATGACGATATAACACCAGGTAATACTTTATTTACACCATTTATTACCGCTTGGTCTATGTTTTGTCCTCTATCGATATGAGAGGCGATAGACTCTGCAATAACAATGGCATCATCCATCATAATGCCTATGGCCATTAATAAGCCAACAAGAGACATTAAGTTAATTGATAATCCCAATTGCGCCATTAAAAATAGTCCGCCCAAAAAGGCTACAGGTAAACCTGCTGATACCCAAAATGAGTAACGTATATTAAAAAATAGCCACAGCGTTAAGAACACCAATACAATACCTTGCCAGCCATTCTTTAACATCATTGTCAGGCGGTCCATCAATACTGACGACATATCATTTGTTAAGGAAATAGTGACTCCGTTAGGGGCAATTTGTCGTTCATCATCGACAAATTGTTGTATTTTTTCTTTTACTCTTAAGGCGTCTTCTTGTTTGTTTTTGCTAATTTTAATGATTGCCGAAGTTTTCCCGTCAAAAAGCGTCTTTTTTTCATCAAGAGAAAACCGGTCGGTTATTTGCGCAACGTCTGCAAGTCTAATTGTTGCACCATTAGCACTAGCACCTACAACTAAATTAGCTAATGTTTCTACGCTAGTACTGCGGCCTTCAAACCGAATTAAAAACTCCTTTTCCGGTGTCTCAATATTCCCGCTTGGAAGTTTAATATTCTGCTTACTCACTTGCGCGGCTATATCGCTAACACTAAGTCCCATCTGTTTTATGGCTTGTAGGTTAAGTTCAATGCGAAACTCGTGGTCAGAAAACCCATTAACTTCAACTAAATCAACGCCATAATCTAATTGCAACTTCCGCTTTAAAGACTCCCCGTAAGCTTTTAATTCAGGTAAAGGCAATGAGGCACTAATAGCAATATCTACCACCGGATCGTTTCGGTTCAGTTCTTCAACAATGGGATTTTCGATTTCATCAGGAAAATCATTAATGGCATTAATTTGCGTTTGTATATCGAAGGTCATCCGCCCTATATCAGTTTTTTCTTCAAGCTTAAGTGTTAATTTGGCGAATCCCTCTAAGGCTTCACAGCGTTTTTCAACAATATTGGAAAGTTTGTCTACGGCATCTTCCATTCGTAAACAAAGGCTCTCTTCAATCTCTTCGGGTGATGCGCCAGGGTAAACTATTGAGGCAACAACATACATTGGTGTGAACTCAGGAAATGTTTCTCTTTTAATATCAGGTAGCGATATCAACCCAAGTATAACCAACGAGATCATCATTAGGTTTGCGGCTGTAGGGTGACGAGTGAAAAAAGCTATCATTTACTTGCACCTTCGCCGATTGGCGTGGTACTGGTTTTATCAGCAAGGCTCATACCTTCAACTGCGGGTAAAAGGTCATTTAGCACTAACCTTTCTCCTTTTGATATATCTCCACTGATAACGGTATGTAATTTTGTACGATATAAAACGGTAACCGGTACAATTTTCAGCTTGTCTGTTTCATCCATTATATAAATACGGTTGGTATGAATGGCTTTCTCTGGAACGGCGTAATGTGGCGTTTGTTGGCCTACTAAAGTCGCTTTAATAAACATACCATTTAATAGTGGAGGTTTACCGTCTTTAAGGTGGCCTAAGTCTTGTTCTACTTCTAAAATAACACCTACAGTGGCTTGGTTCGGGTCAATAGTTTCACTGATACGAGTAACTTTTGCTTTCCAAGTTTTACTCATACTGCCACTATTTAAACTGATCGACGCACCTATATTATTAAGTAACTCTGGCAGAACCACTGTGCAATCGGCACATTTTTTCAAACTTGACATAAGCATATGCATGTCATTAATGGAAACTTGTGCTTCAACTTCCATAACCTCTAAAGCATGCCCAATAATCATTGTTTGATTAAGGCTAATAACTTGATTTGGTTCTACGTTTACCTGTGCGAGCTTAATGTTTCGAGGAGCTGAAATTATGGTTTTTTCTAAAGAGCGTTCCGCTTCAGCTACACTTGCTTTAGATAAGTTAATTTGTGCGATTGCTACTGATTTTTCATTTTCAAATAGTGAAAGTTGTTGTTCAATTTCTTGAACGGTTTTTTCTGAGGTCAATAATTTCAGACGTTGCTCATCAAGGTTCGATAGAGAATAGAGCCCTTGTTTATATAACTTAGTTAGGCGTTCATTTTCTTGTTTTGTTAAAAGTAAACGGCTTTCTTCAATTTCTAAATTTTTTGCTAGGTTTATTTGCTCTTGTTCTAGCTTGGCTAGTTGCAATTGGCGACCCTTTAAATCGGCTTCTGCTTGAGCTAATGCTAGTTCATATTTCAGCGGGTCGATACGAAGCAATAGCGTACCTTCGTTAATAAAATTACCTTTGGAAAGTAGTGGCGATTGGTAAATTATTTCTCCTGTCACTTCAGCTATTGCACTCCATTGGTGTTTGGGTTTTATTTGACCAAAACCAGTTGCTTGTGGCGAAACATTTATTAAATTAAGGGGCATGACATCAACTATTCGAACAGAGCCATTTCCCGCAGTGATAGCTAGTTTAGGTTTTAGTGCAATGCTTAGTATTAAAACCAGTATGCCAATCAATAAAATTGGGAAAAAAGCTAATTTAGGGTGTTTTTTAAAAAAAGTTTTTACATGTGATAAGAGTGTTTGTTGACTGTTCATTTTAGTTAATTATCCCTTTTGTAACTAGTCTTGTATTGTGTTTTAGCAAACCAGCAAGAAAGTCTTCATCTATTACAATGTTATGTAGTTTAAGTATCTCTGGGGGGGCTACAAACGGAAAAAGCATTAAATTAAGCATAGTAAAATAAGTGAAATTAGCATTAACATCTTCCTTCATGACACCCTCTTTACTTAGTTCACTTTTAAGCTTAGCTTGCATTATTGGTAAATGCTCTAGCATTACTCTTTCAGTTATTTTGCGCTGAAGTGTGTCAGGTGATAATTGCATCGTTCTGTTAATAAATCGTGGAAAATTCTCATGCTTAGCCATTACTTGATAAAAATTACTCATAAAGGTTATAAAAAAATTATCTTGTGTGTCTGTACTCGTTGCTTCCATTACTTGGCGAGTAGGGGTAAGTGTTTCACGTAACATTGTTTCGAAAAGCCCAGCCTTACTATTAAAATAATAGCGGATCATACCCATATTTACCCCGGCACAATTGGCGACCCTACGTGTGGATACTTTTTCATAAGGATGGGAAATGAATAAAACACGAGCATGGTCAATAAGGGCATCTCTTACTTGAGTTGTTTGTTGAGGGCGACCGGGAAGGCGTTTATGTTCTTTGGTGGTTGTCATTTCGTTTATCACTTAATGATTAGTTAGTGTTAATTATTCGTTATTTATTATTTTATACCTAAGCCCATATAAATAGGAAGAACTGTAATTATTCGAAATTAGAGAAATGAATAGTTTTACTGTGAAGTAAGGATTTAGAAAGAGTAGCAGTCATCACTAATGTTACATTGCTGACGTTTGTTGGCACTAAAAAACGGCTGATTATTTACCAGAAGCGGATATTCACCTTAACTTATTTCTGAGTTTTTATTTGTTAGACATTTTAATGTCTTTCCATTTATTTAACTAATCAATATTTAGCGTGAAATGAAAGCAGGTTTCAATTCCGAACGATTGAAGATGAGCAAGTCATTGATGGAGCCCATTTTTATGTATTAGAAAATATGCATTCAAAACGACAAAGTTTTGTTCATTTCAAGGACAGTGAGATTATTTTTCAATCAAGCTTTCTCCACATTGTTTTGACAATACCATTGCCAAAGTAATACCTAGTTACACCAGAACCTTTATTGACTTTATTCGAAGTAAGCAGCTTAAGTTCAGGCGAATTGTCGGTAACTATCAAAATAATAATATTTCTGTTGAAGTGATGAATAAAACCTATGATGCCATTATGTGACAGTAGTGGTCTAACTGCGGTGTGTTAAAGCTCAAGGACGACCATATTGTACTTAACATGAAAAACGGTTTTCTCAAGGAATAAATACAAGTAGTTTTATTGTATTACTTAGTTGCCCGCTTATTTTGCCAATATTTTAAATTATTGGCAAAATAAGAAGCACTTTAATTCAAGCTAAATCTGTCTTAAGGTTAATTTATTCAAAACGGCCTAATCAGGCTTCGGGTTTTAGCGTTTAAACTCTGAAGTTTTGCTCCATTGTGGCCAAACATTTTCTTTTGATAACTCATAGCCAATTTCAAAGAAGGCTTGCATATCTTGTACTGCACCAGACATATCCCAAGCTTCGTTATATTCATCGCATAGATTGTGATAACACTTAGCTAAACTTTCTTTTAGTTCAATGCGTAATGCCTTAGTCGCTTCATCAACCGGAGTTTTCCCCGTTTTTGCGTATAGTGCTGGAATACCAATGTTAGCAAAAGCGAAATGATCAGAACGATAGTAGATACCTGCGGCAGGTCGAGGGTCACCTGCAATTATACGGCCTTGTTTTTTCGCAGCAACGGTTAGGTAATTATCTAGCTCCGACTGACCTAACCCATATACAGAGACATCGCTACTTCGACCCTCAACACCCAATGCGTCCATATTAATATTGGCTACCGTTTTAGCCGCTGGAATAATCGGATTAGCCGCGTAAAACTTAGAGCCTAATAACCCTTGCTCTTCAGCTGTTACTGCCATAATGGTAATTGAACGCGCTGGTGCAACTGGCAATTTAGCAAAGGCTTCAGCGACTTCGATAAGTGCGCCAGTACCCGATGCATTATCTACTGCGCCATTATAAACTTGATCACCTTCAAGGCTGGTGTCTTTGCCTAAGTGATCCCAGTGTGCTGTGTAAAGAATGTGCTCATCTGGAGTAGTGCTACCAGGTAAGGTTGCGATAAAGTTATATGAAACCGATTCTTTCACAGTGTTTTTAACGGTAACTGATGCGCTTAAGTCGCCCATGTCGACATTGTAACTACCCTTTGCAGCCTGAGCCTTGGCTTGCTCGAAATTCAAGCCTGCGTTATCAAACAACTCTTTTGCAACGTCACTATTTACCCAACCTTCAACAGCAACACGGTCTTTATTTAGATCTTCACGAACAAAACCAAACTGTGGGCCAGTCCATGAGTGCTCAACCACTGACCAGTTATATGATGCAGGCGCGGTTTCATGAATAATAATTGCACCTTCAGCGCCTTGACGACTAGCCTCTTCATATTTGTATGTCCAACGACCGTAATAGGTCATCGCATTACCATTAAATAACGCAGGATCTTGAGTGGCAAAACCGGGATCATTAACCAAGATAACAACCGTTTTACCTTTAACATCTAAATCTTGGTAATCATTCCAGTTGTATTCTGGTGCGTTAACACCATAACCAACAAAAACTAACTCAGAATCTTTAAGTTGCTCAAGGTCACTGATGCGGCTGGAGCCCATCACCATGTCATGCCCGTACTGATAGTCTTTACCGCCAATTGACAGGGTCATGTCGGGCGATGCTTCAATTGACACCATAGGTACTGCTTGTAAAAAGCTATCACCGTTGCCAGGCTTAAAGCCAACAGCTGTTAATTGTTTGGTTAAGTAGTCAAGGGTAAGTTTTTCACCCTTGCTTGATGGCGCGCGACCTTCAAACTCATCTGATGAAAGCACTTTAATATGCTCAATAAGTTGTTCTTCATTAATGCTGTTGTAGCTAGCGGTAACATCTGCTGTGGTATTGCTTTTGACAACGTTATTAGTGCCACAACCACTTAATAAAGCTGAAGCAATCAGGGTTAAACCGATTATTTTTTTCATTGTATTTATTCTTTTATTGAGAATGACGCAATGATTATAACCAAATCAACTTAAAAAAATAGCAAACAAGAAGAAAACAGCTCCAAGAAGTATTGATTTAATCGTTAACATTCTATATTTCGGAGCGTGCCATGCCATTAATACACCGGTCACTAGTAATATAATTAGGCCTAAAGAACAAAAAATGGCTAATATTTTAAATGCAGGGCCCCCTTCTGATTTATGTAAGTTTTCTAGATAGCTAAAAGTACTTGCTTGCTCGATTATTAACTGGGTTTGCTGAGTTGAAGTATCGTTTTCAAGTATTGCATTATAACTTGCTCCTTCCCACTCAAAAATTAAAGCCGCACCATCTATTTCTAGATCGATTTTTCCTTTTGGAAGGGAAATTCTTCGCTTATTTAGCTCTTTTATAACAATATTTTTCAATTTACTCATGTCTGTCGGTATAGGTTGCTTAACTTCTATCTTATAAGACGTGTTGTCATAACTTCCTTCAATTCCAAGATTCATTAAACCTCCGGTAATGATTAGAAGCAGAGTTGTGGTGAAGAAAAATCCAGCTAAAACAGTGTGAGTTTTTGTCAAAAGGCTTCTGTTCATAAAAAATTCCGAGTATTTGGTTAATAACTTATTATTTTTTAGGACTGACTATTCCCACGCCATTTAAACAAGTATGGTGTGAGAATAGAGAAAGCCGCTCTACTTCATCGTCGGCATAGAGAACGCGTTTGACGTGGTTTGCTCGCCTTTAGGCCATCTTGCGGTGACAGTTTTCATTTTGGTGTAAAAGCGCACGCCATCATTGCCATGAACATTGAGCGGCCCAAATACCGAGCGCTTCCAGCCGCCAAAGCTATGAAATGCCATTGGCACTGGAATTGGAATATTAACACCCACCATGCCGACCTGAATTTGTTCGCAGAATTGTCTGGCGCTATCACCGTCTTGAGTAAATATAGAGGTGCCATTGCCAAACTCATGACTATTAATTAAATCAATTGCTTCTTGGTAGCTATTCACTCTAACGACAGACAAAACGGGGCCGAAAATTTCTTCATTATAAATACGCATACCCGGCTTTACATGGTCAAATAATGTCGGTCCAACAAAATAGCCATTTTCGTGATCTTTAACCGAAAATTCACGTCCATCAATAAGTAAATCAGCACCTTCTTCAACGCCAGAGTCAATATAACCACGCACTTTTTCTGCATGAACTTTACTGATTAAAGGCCCCATGTGGGCTTCTTCTGTTAGACCACTACCAGGCCCGACACGCATTTTTTCGACCTCACTTTTTATTTTATTAATCAAGTTATCTGCGGTTTCATCGCCAACACATACCGCTACAGATATAGCCATACAACGTTCACCGGCAGAGCCATAGGCTGCCCCCATTAATGCTGAGGTAACTTGTTCAACTTTTGCATCGGGCATCACCAACATGTGATTTTTTGCTCCGCCTAATGCTTGTACACGTTTACCGTATTTACACCCTGCGCTGTAAATGTATTCAGCTATCGGCGTAGAGCCAACAAAGCTTACCGCTTGAATTCGTTTGTCTTCAAGTAATACATCAACAGACTCTTTATCACCATTAACAATATTGAATACACCATCAGGTAAACCTGCTTCTGTCAATAATTGGGCAATACGCATTATTACGCTGGGATCTTTCTCTGATGGTTTCATAATGAAAGAGTTACCAGCAGCAATTGCAATAGGAAACATCCACATGGGTACCATCACTGGAAAGTTAAACGGTGAAATTCCTGCACATACGCCTAAAGGTTGCATAAGCGAAAAGCTATCAACGCCCCTGCCAACATTAAGGGAATTCTCACCTTTAAGTAAGTGAGGAATACCGCATGCAAATTCTATTACTTCAATACCACGAGTAAGCTCGCCTTTAGCATCTGAAAGCACTTTACCGTGCTCTAAAGTTATCATTTCTGCTAATTCATCAATATGGGTTTCAACCAGTGCTTTGAACTTAAACATTACGCGGGCTCGGTTCAGTGGCGTTACTTTACTCCAAGACTCAAATGCAGCTTGGGCGACACTAATTGCCGTTTTGGTTTCGGCTACAGTCGATAGAGAAACATTTAAAGTATGCTCTCCGGTTGCAGGGTTATAGACGGCACTGCAACGTTCACTATTGCTGTCACGTTGTTCGCCATTAATAAAATTTCCTAACAAATTCATAGATATCCTTAGGTTTTAAAGTTGATCATTGTGACAATTTTCATCGAGGACTTTGTAATGTTTATTCGATTTCACATCAGCAATGGAATGTTTGTTCTATTATGGTATGTGTTTAGAACGAATAAATCAAGATGAAATAGTAATCAATCACTAAGTATGTAAAGTAAGGGTTTAATAGAAAAATAAAACACCGCTAAAACAAAGTTTTGGCGGTGTGATGATTTGAACGTTGTAGGAAGATACTAGTTACGATTAAAGTGAGTATTTACCGGCAAATTTAATGCTTTAGCAACTTCTTGCCATGAAACATATTTAAAATTGGTACTTTCTCTTTGGACACCTAATTTAGCTGCTGAGCTTTTTGGCGGTTGATTATCACCATCTTGCATGATTAATACGCCTTGGCTAAATCCTTCACCTAAATTAGCGTTTACTACCATCATGCCATCTGTTTCACTTACGCCATCAACAATTCCATCACCTACGGTAAATGAATTAATATATTGATGAGGGGTAGTACGGTTAAATAACGCTATGGTGTTATTACCTTGGCTTGATGCTAGCAAGTAACCTTTGCCGTTACCGCCGTCATAAAGTGTTAATCCTTCGGCATCAGCGATAAGATTTTCATTACCAAAACCTTTATCTTCTTTATGATTTAATTGACAAATATACTCTTGCTCAGCGTCGTCCCAAGTACGTGTATAAGGGATGCCATAATCTTTTACTTTAGCGAGTAATTGCCAATGCTTAGCGTTATTTGGTTCACTTAATTTTACCTTCCAAATACCTACATCTTCTTGAGCGAGGAAAAGTGCATTATTCTCTACGTCCGCTACCATACCTTCAAAGTGCGGATGTTCTCCATCATCATCAGAACAAGGCGTCCATGAACTATTGTCAGGCAAGGTGAATTTTTCAGGAAAATCTAAATTAGCGATATTTTTGTAACTGATAGTGCCGTTACCATTATCGAATATTTCTAGTTGAGCGACACGCGTTTCACTGTTTTGACTAACAAATGCCATTGCTTTATCGGTTTTTGCCGTTGCTAATCCATAAGCGGTATTACTTTCATTTATTTCATGTTGATTTTCAGTAAAAATAAGCGGAGCAGTTTGGGCAGTAACATTTTGCAATACCTGTGTTAAATTTTCATTAATGGTATAGATAGCCATTTTATCTAAACCGCGATCTGATACAACGACTAAGTCAACCTTATTACCGTTGAAGTCAAAATTATAAATAATGTCGGCATTATTGAATCGGCCAGCTTTATTCTCACATTTTGCTATAGAACTTTCACAGGCAGGAGCAGGAGCGGGGGCAATAAACTGTACGAGCTCTCCTTGTAAATTATAGACATCAATACCGCCTTTTTTCAATGTGGTAACCACTAAGCTTTTGCTTTTATCTGTTGGGCTAACCCAGATTGCTGGGTCATCAACATCGGTGAAGTTGCCCATGGCATCTTTGTAATGTGAACGTGTTTCTATTGAAGGCGTTACTGAAGGAACTGACGACGCTATGTTTTCTATAGTGCTTTTTGCCGTGTTATCTGTACCATGGGCAACACCAATACTTGACGCTGAAGCTAAAAGTAGTGCGATTCGTATTAGGTTTGTTCTTCTCATTTTATTTGATTTAAATGTTTTCATTTTGTCTCTCCGATTATTAACTGGTATCAGTGTATCGAACAGACAATAAAGCGAAGGTGAACCCAAGATTAACTTTTGTTCATCATTGGTCTTTTCTTTTTATGGCATTGTTAATAAAGGATAAAGTGTTATTACGAATAATATTTCATATAATAAATCAGCAAATGAGATTGCTCTATTAATATCACTTTTAGCACTTTATAGTCGACATTAGCAACTAACTTTGAACATTAAGTTCGGATTAGGCTTTGTATCGATAACAGCCAATTAAGGGGCTGAAAATAGTTGTCTAAAATTTACTTTAGCTTGAGGGGGCAGGAAAATACAAGCGTAACATACAAGCAAATACCATAAGTGCGATCCCTGCTTGCAATAAGGTGATTACTTCAAAATTTAATAGAATAAACATTCCTGCAACTCGCATTCCACCAGCCAAAGCACATAATAAAAAGCCCAGAATTGCAGTGAGGTAGCCTAATTTTGTTATTAATGTTTCCATGTTCTCACTCTCTTTTGAATTTTATTTGAAATAAGAATCGAGCAATTAATAGACACTCAATTAATGATAGTTATAGCATAAAGATATGAAAAATGTGTAATATTTGTCATTAAACTATATGGCGCACTATGTTAGCCTTTTAAACTAGTTAACAAAATTCCAAGCTGATTAATTATGGTAATCACCACTATTTAGTCTTACCCCATTACCACATAGCGGTATTAATTTTGGATTGAACTCATCACAATCAATAATCGACTCCGCCACCAAAGTGGTTATTGGTGGTTGTAAGTTGAACGCTAACTGTGTGCCAATAACAGACTCTCAGAAAAGCCATGTATTCCATATTATTTTTATCGTTCTCTTACCTTAACTAACCTTTCCAAATAGCTTTTATCCAGGTGGTATACCGTCGCGGCTTGAGATCCACTACTCAAAACTTTCTCAATAGATGATCCATCTCTGTTTACTTTGTAGATATCATAAAACCCATAAACGTTCTGCGATGAGAAAAAGACTTTGGAACCGTCTGCCGACCAAGCTGGATCCCACTCTTCAACACGATTACGTGTTAGTCGCTTTTGGTTGGAACCATCATTATTCATCACGTATACCTCTTGATTACCATCACGATTTGAAAGGTAAGCGATTTGCAAACCATCAGGCGAGATCTTGGGAGACATATTATCTGTATCATCATTGGTAAGTTGAATTAGGTTGCTACCATCGATATTGGCAATGCTTATTTGACTTGGGCTGGCTTTAGACTGAAAGATTAATCGCCCATCTTGTATAAATTCAGCAGCGCGCCCCTCAAGCGCTTTTATTTGACGTTGCTCAGTCCCATCTGCTTTCATCAGCCAAATCTCTTCTTGCCTGTCTCCATTTACATCTTTGTACTCTCTAGCAAATACTATGGTTTTTCCGTCAGGAGACCAAGCAGGGGCGCTATCCCAGACACTTTTAACGTGAGTCAAACGGCGCATATTATTGCCATCTATATCTACTGTGTGAATAGACCAAGTTTTATATTGATCGTATTTTCCGTAAAAAGCAACGTGCTTTCCACTAGGGGAGACAGCCGGATAGCCATCGCTGACAGTAGCATCAACTACTTTTATACGCGTTTTCCCTTGTTCATCGCTCAAATAAATTGATTTGTTCTTTGCTTCTTTAAACCCATAAATAATGGATAATGGTTGAGAAGTAACTTTTTCATTGGCTTGACACACAGTTGTTAAACTAAGAATAGAGATAGAGAGTAGTAATAATTTTATTCCCGCAAATTGTTTAGCTAGCATAGAGCACAGTCCTTACTGTAAGTAAAAGTCTAGGGGTAATATAAAGATATCAAAGTGGAAAACATGACGTTTCACTGATTTTTCGCTGATTTTTAACCTCCCTGTATTTATCAGCTGGTATTGGGAGCAACTTACCCAATTAATTCAGTTTAAGTTTTTCTGGCTATTTAATCTAACGGCCGCTTTGGTGGTTGGGCAGCCGAATGGCTGTAGGACGCTCGGTTGAGACAATCACTATTTTATTGTGAACGGTAGCTATGAGCTTGAAGCAGACCTTGGCTACAGTGACTCTGAGACTTCCGCTTAGCGCACGGAGTCGCCTTTAGCTTCTAATGATTTGTGAAATTTTTTATACTTTCCAAGCGACTTTTGACGCAAAATCTTAAAGTGATCTATCACAATCTCGCTACAGCACAGCACAGCACAACACAGCATTGAACAATAATTTTCTCCTTATTTAAAAATCCGCAAATCTAGCACTGCATGCCAACCTGGATTAATTCCAAAACATAAATACAACACCAGGCATACCAAAAAAAATATATCAAAGCGCGCAGTTATTATATTCTCAGAATATCAGCATTGATCTAGATCAAAGTTTTTAACGCAATAGTCTCGCATAGTTAATCCTATAAAAAACACGCTTAAATTGATTTTAAAAAATCTATAAAGCCAATGCCGTAAGGCTAGTTTTCACAAAGGAAATACTATGAATAAGCCGCAACCATTAAAATTGGGTCATCTTGTATTAAGAGTTAAAGACTTAGAAAAATCGATTGCTTTTTATCAAGATATCGTTGGTCTGAGTGTTTCTGATCGTGTTGGAAAGCGCATGGCATTTATGCGTGCAGGTGCTGATCATCATGATCTTGCTTTGGTGCAAATGAGTATTGTCGATATTGCTAATGCTAATAATATGTTTACCAATGTAGAGCATTTTGCTTATCAAGTTGCTAACTACAGTGATATTGAAGCAGCCACTAAAATGTTACAAGACAATGGCATAGAAATAGCCCGAGGTCCGGGGAAGCACGGCTCTGGGGAAAATTGCTTTATCGTTTTCAAAGATCCTGATGGCAACAACATTGAATTTTACTCTGATATGCGTCAGGTAACAGCGGATAATCCTTATACTCCCAAGGTTTGGTCAGATGATATTGATACATTTGACCAATGGCGTTGTGAAAAATTTGTGGTCGAGCCGCCAGCGCCAATTAAAGCAAAATTAGCGGCAAAACTTGCTGAAAATACCTAATTGTATATCGAACCAATTACCGAAATAAATACATTATAAAATCCCTACAGGAGAACACCTATGACTAAACCTAAAATACGCCACTTAGCACTTTCTGTTGACGACCCATTTGCGACCGCAGAATTCTACATGAATGCCTTTGATATGCATAAAGTAGGTGAAACTGACTCACCACTTGCCCGTGGCGTGTATCTGTCTGATGGCTATATTTGTTTAGCGCTTTTAAATTTTAAAAATGATCGTTGGGCTGGTGCCAATGGCCAAGCTTATCGCGGCATTCATCATATGGGTTTTGATGTTGATAACTTAGATGACATTGCTGAGTCAATATTAGACGCCGGTGGTAAAGACTTTGCTGGCCGCCCGTCAGATAAAGAGGGTGATACCAGCACGGTAGTTTATGAGAAGAAATACTACGACAACAACGGCATTATGATTGATGTGTGTTCAAAAGGTTGGCCGACAGATCCAGAAAAAAAATAAGTAATAACAAGCAATAAAAGCCACTCATCAACGAGTGGTTTTTGCTTTTAACTCGCACAGTATTTTTTAACATAGTCAGCATGATTTGATAATTTCCCTGTCAACGTAGCCATTTTATTTTCTAAGTGAGTAAAAAAATCCCGTAACTCTTTATCTGACATATTATCCACCATCGGATGATAGCTTTGAGGAATTAAGCCTTGTCCAATCATTACCTGCATCCATGAATCATCAAAAAGTTCATTATTTTCACGAAACATATGCCCTGTTTCTTTAAACAGCTGAATTTTATCCATCAATGTTTCAGGAATAGACATGTTGCGACAATGCTGCCAAAAGCTCGAGTCATCACGATTAGTCACTTTATAATGCAGCACAATGAAATCTCTAATGCGCTCAGTGTCGAATTGAGTTTGCTTATTAAACTCGTTAACACCAGACTCTGTAATACCATGATAAGGAAAGAGTCGTATTAACCGAATTATGGCTTGTTGAATTAAATGAATACTGGTTGACTCTAACGGCTCTAAAAACCCACTAGATAAACCGACAGCGATACAGTTTTTATTCCAATGTTTGCGCCTTGTACCCGTTCTAAATTTAATATGAAGTGGCTCTGTAATGGTGTCCCCTTCAATATTTGACGTTAACGTGGCAAGCGCTTTTTCATCAGAAACAAAACGGCTACTATAAACGATACCGTTTCCCACTCTATTTTGTAGTGGAATTTGCCACTGCCAACCAAACTGATGAGCAATTGAGCGAGTATAGGGAATTGGATCTTTAATTGATTTAGTTTGTACTGCTATAGCTGAATCACAAGGTAACCAATGAGACCAATCGATATAACCCGTATGTAATGCTTGCTCAATTAATAATGCTCGTTGACCGGTACAGTCAATAAATAAATCGCCACTGACAACCTCACCTGATTGTAAGGTTAATGACGTAATATCGCCAGAATTAGGCTCAACATTGACTTGCTCTATTTTTCCTTCTACGCGAGTGATACCGTTTTGTTCAGCCATATTCCGTAGAAACTTACCATATAAAGTAGCATCAATATGATAAGCGTAATTAATGCCCTTATTCGTTCCTTGATTCATACCTTGACCAGAGAGGTGGGAGAATTTTTCTTGTTTCGCTGCTACTTGCTCCAAACAATAGTCACCATACTCTCCGGCAATTCCCTGTTGTTTTGCTTTTAACCAAAAATGTTGGAAGCCCGCAGCCCAGCTTTGTTGCCCTGTAGTACCAAAGGCATGAATATAGTTTTCATCAATATTACGCCAATTTTCAAAACTAATACCCAATTTAAAGGTGCCATTGGTTGCTTTAAGAAATTCGGCTTCATTAATCTGTAGAAACTGATTAAAAGTTTGCAACGTAGGAATGGTTGCTTCCCCTACGCCAATTGTGGCTATTTCATCAGACTCAACTAAGGTAACCGATATTTGTTTACCCAGCAATTTAGTTAACGCCGCTGCAGTCATCCAACCTGCCGTACCACCTCCAGCAATAACCACCTTTTTAATATGAGTATTCATTGTTCACCTCAATAATAGTCAACAGAAATCAGTTTGTTCACTGTGCTCTTGAATGTTCTAAAAATAAAAAGCCTGAATAAGTTTCCTCAGTCAGGCTTAAAATATTTTTCGTAACTAACGCTAACTGATGTTTAGAAGCGGTATGATGCCGTTAGGCCAAATGTACGTGGCGGTTGGTAAACGCTGTAAGCTGTTGGATCCCAAGCAGTATAAACAGTGGTTGACGCCATATTTAGCTCGTCAGTAGCATTCTTAACCCATAACTGTAATGACCAAGTATCGTCAAAGTCACGTAACATAATACTAGCATCTACATTATATTGAGCTTCTATTTCTGTTAAGGGATCATTGCTATTATCGAAGAAAAATTCACTGGTGTATTGGTAACCAATACGGGCACTCATTTCACCAACATCAGCAAGCTCCCACTCGTAAGTAGCATTGATGTTGAAAGAATGATCCGGTGTACGACGCATGTCATTACCTTTCAAACTTTCATCGTCTACAAAAACATCTTTGGTAAATTCAGCATCTAAATAACCATAACTACCAGAAACAGAAAACTGTTCTGTAAGTAATGCAATAACTTCTAACTCGATACCTTGTGCTCGACCACTACCATTAATAACGACTAGCTCTGGAATACCAATATCTTCTGACTCTTGCCATACAGCACTTTGAATGTCTGTATACTCAGTGTAGAAAATTGCACCGTTAACACGTAAACGATCTTCTAAACCTTGAAGTTTAAAACCAGTCTCATAGTTCCAAGCTACTTCAGGTAAAAATGGCGTTACCGCTTCACTGGCATCTTCCATACCCTCACCATTGTAACCACCCGCTTTATAACCTTTTGCAATTGAGAAGTAGTAGAAAGCATCATCAGTGGCTTGATAATCAACATTAAGGCTTGGCGTCCACTCATCCCATGAATCAGATGTTTCAAACTCATAACTAAATACATCATTACCGTCTAGATCAATATGCATGTTAGTGGCATTGTCAAAACGTTTGCCGTAGGCTGTACCACTAAATTCTTTCTCATCTTTACTCCATCGTAAACCAGCAGTTATAGAAAGTTTATCAGTGATTTCGTAAGATGCATTACCAAACAGTGCATAACTGTTAGTAATATTGTTCGTTGTGTTACCTAACGTACTTGGATGCTCCATACCGGTATTCCAGTCATAAAACATTACCTGTTCATTACCCACTAAAGTCCCGTAAGAAAAACCGTGCTCTTGGTCAGCTGCATGGAACCAGTATTCAACCGCTTCATTACGTTTGATGTCTTCTTTCATAAAGAAAGCGCCCGCTAACCAGCTAAATTTATCGCCACCACCCGCTAAACGAAACTCTTGTGAAATTTGACTAGACTCTTCGGCTTTAAGCGATACCCACTCATCATCTGGTTGTAGAGCGGCTAACTCTTCATCAGATTCAACCGTATTCCAATCACACGGTACAGAAGGACCACCCCATGAACCGCAATCTTCAAAACGTTGCGTGTTATCAACTAAACCTGCCGCTGCATTTTCATATATAGAATATTCATTACTACGATATGCGGTAATTGAGGTTAAACGACCAACAGAGGTGTCGTAATCGATTTGCATACTTAACGATGAATTTTCTGCCTCTTCAGAGTTTTCAACTCGACTTGCATCGTTACGAGGATCAGAACTAATGAAAGCTTCATTACGACCAGCACTATAGCTTATGTGCTTCATACGAGGGGTTGCATCTGTGTTTGAGTAACCCGCAGTAAGCAAAATTTCTAAATCTGAACTAGGCGTAAATAACAACTGACCACGAGCAGATTGACGAGATAAATCATCTGCATCACTACCTGTATGGGTATTTTCCCCGTAACCATCACGAGTTACACCACTTAACGCTAGTTTACCAGCAACATTGTCAGCTAAAGAGCCTGTAACAAAACCTTTAAGTTCGTATGTACCGTAGTCGCCTATTGTCGCTTCTACACTACCTTCCATCTCGCCATCTACAGGGCGTTTAGTGATGAAATTAATCGCTCCGCCTACAACGTTTTTACCATAAAGCGTTCCTTGTGGGCCACGAAGAACTTCAACACTTTGTAGGTCGTATAAATCCATGGCAGCACCTGTACCACGAGAGATGTAAACACCATCGATATACATACCAACAGCAGCGCCCGCGCCAGCACTTTCAATATCACTACCAATACCACGCATAAATAGCTCTGGTTCAGAAGAGTTGTACATATTCATTTGGAAACCAGGTACGCGGCTTGAAATATCGGCTAAACCTTGTATTTGCTCTTCTTTCATTTGGTCTTCACCAAATGCAGAAACGGCAATTGGCGTTGACTGTAAACTTTCAACTTTATGTCGTGCAGTTACGGTAACAACTTCAATAGCGTAGTTGTCATCTTTTTTAGCCTCAGCGGTATTTTCTTCAGCAATGGTTGGTAAACTGATAGCACCAACGGCTAGCATGACACTAAAGGCTACAGGGTTTAGAGTTTGTTTGATCTGCGACACTTGTTGTAAGCTCATCTTCTCTCTCCATCCCCGTTTAATACAGGGAGTAAATTATTTATATTGTAAGACTTATTCCCGATGAATTTTATTGTTTACTTATTATTCACCTGTATCCAGACTACGACAGCCTCATATACAATAAAAATAATTTATAATACCCAAGCTATATACTAAACATTATAACCAGTAATGTTTACAAGCAATGAAAACACGACATAAGCCTTTAAAAATAAGAGATACTTCGACTTTACTTCCAAAACTCGAATAAAGGAAATATTGCTATTTGACAGATTATCCGTCTTTTCTTTACCGAATATAAAAAAACCTTTGCTATAACACAACGAATATATCATCTAAGTAAGAAAACGGGCTTTGTCATCAGGACACCGCGACATACCGTTCATTCTGAACATACACGCTCTTTGTCATCCATGACACCGCGACATACCATTCATCCTGAACATAAAAAAGGCAGCCATTAAAAAGGCTGCCTCTAATATCAGTATGGAACAGACAGTTCAGCAACCATCCGAAACTAAGGGAAAATTATAATCCCATCAATAAAACCGCAAGAATACCCACGGGAGCAACAAACTTTATGATAATCAACCAAGGCATATAAAATGAACTTCTGCTATTAGAAAACTCTTGTTCAACAATATTCGTCTTCATTATCCAAGCGCAAAATAGCACGATAAGTAAGGCATTTAACGGGATCATTACATTGGCTACGGAGTAGTCCATTAAATCAAAGATAGTCTTACTAGCCAGTGAATTAATAAATCCTAATGGCGTAAAATTCGATAGAACATTAAACGACATAGCCGCCCCTAAACCTAATATTGCCGAGCCAGATGCAGCAATCACAGTCGATTTCACCCGACTAAGCTGATATTTATCAGATAGGTACCTAACAATACATTCAAGCATCGACAGCGCCGTAGTTAAAGCAGCTCCAGCAAGTAACAAGAAAAAGAGTAGTGATATCCATTGGCCACCAACCACTTGGCCAAAAGCTATTGGCAATGTTTCAAATATTAATCCGGGCCCACTTGATGGCTCTAAGCCAAAAGCGAAAACAAAAGGAAATATAGCTAAGCCTGCCAATAGAGCGACAGAAGTATCAGCAAAGGCGACCACAAGAACCGAGCGAGGAATAGATATATCTTTGGATAAATAACCACCATAGGCCATAACACTGCCTGCACCCACACCAAGAGAAAAGAAGGCTTGCCCCATTGCCGCCAAAACTACATCAGCCGTTATTTTTGATAAGTCGGGGCTAAATAAGTAATTAAAACCTCGGGCAAAATCGCCGGCAATTGCAGCGTATATTACTAGAAAGATCAAAATAACAAATAAAAGCGGCATTAAAAATTTAACACTTTTCTCAAGTCCATCTTTTAAACCACGAGAAATAATAAAAGCGCTAAAAGCAATAAAGGCCAATAATAAAAATATACTTTTACTTGCAGAGCCCGCTAATGATTGAAAATACGATGTTGAACCGTCACTATCTATATTATTAAAAGTTCCCATCATTGATTGCACTGTATAATCAACCGTCCAACCTGCAACCACACTGTAATAAGACAAAGCAACAAAAGGTATAAGCAAACTTAGCCAACCAATTGCATGCCACGCTTTATTCGCGCCATTTTGTTTTACTAAGTTTTTCATGGTGCCAAGTGGGTCTTTTTTACCCTGCCTACCCAATATTAATTCAGCAATCATAATAGGCGCAGCAAAACAAAGCAGCGTTAAAATATAGACTAAAACAAAAGCGCCACCACCATTAGTGCCAACAACATAGGGAAACCGCCAAATATTACCTAAACCAACGGCAATACCAATGGTCGCCATTAAAAAGCTGGTTTTAGAAGACCAAGTAACATTGCTACTGACACTGCTTGAAACACTCATAAACTATTCCTATTTACTTCTTTTCAGAGACATCATTAATTCAACATATGAATAAACTTTAGTGCATTTAGGTTACAGCTAGTTTGCGGTTAAATTCTTCTTCTTTATACGTTTCATTTTCCATGATGCTTTTCAACCGAGCAACGGCGTCCCAAATGTCAATATAACGCAAGTACAATGGTGTTAAACCAAATCGTAATGTGTCTGGTGCTCTAAAATCACCCATAACGCCCGCAGCAATTAACGCCTGCACTATGGCATAACCATATTTATGGCTCATAGCTACTTGGCTACCGCGACGATCTGCATCTCTTGGACTTATAATATTAAAATCAAATTGAGCACATTCTTGTTCAATAAGCTGAATAAATAAATCACCCATTTTTTGAGATTTTGCTCGAAGCATTTGCATGTCTGCACGCGCGGTAATATCAATACCAATTTCAGAAACCGCCAAGCTAATGATGCCTTGAGTTCCTGATAACATTTGATTGATATTATCTGCTGGACGGTAATCACGTTCAAAAGCAAAAGGTTGTGCGTGACTATACCAGCCTGTTAACGGCTGCAAAGCTTTACCTTGATGACGCTTGGCACAAAAAACAAATGCTGGACTACCTGGGCCGCCATTATAATATTTATAGGTACAACCAATGGCGAAATCAACATTACACGCATTTAAGTCAATAGGTAAAGCGCCGCCACTATGACATAAATCCCATACTGAAATGGCGCCACAAGCTTGTGTTTTTTCAGTGATTTTTTTCATATCGAGTAAACGACCCGACTTATAGTGTACTTGCGTAATACACACTACCGCCACTGACTCATCAATTGCTGCGAGAATTCCCTCTTCTTCTTCAGCAAAAACTATTTCAACACTATTACCTAAAAGCTTTACTAAACCTTGAACGGTATAATTGTCTGTTGGAAAGTTACTACCTTCCATCACTATTTTATTGCGCTTTGGATTAAGCGTTAATGCGGCCGATACTACTTTAAAAATATTGATTCCTGTCGCATCAGTAACAACAACTTCGCCTGCATTAGCACCAATAGTTGGCGCTAGCTTGTCACCAATTGTTTGGCTTAATGTAAACCAATTATGGATATTCCAACTTTTTATCAGGCTTTTGCCCCAATGCTCGGTAATTATTTCTTGCGCTTTTGCTAACGCTTTCTTTGGCATAGCGCCTAATGAGTTACCACTCATATAGATATCATTTTCGGGCAGGCTAAACTCTTCTCTAAAACACGCTAAACTGTCTTGTTGATCTAACTTTTCACAATCACTTCTATTTAATTTTTGCATTTTACTCTCTCTAAACCGATAGATGGAACAGGATATTTGTTCATGCAATGGCAGCATTACTTACCAGCTGACATTTTTTATAATGCCAGTTTACCCAAGACAGTAATAACTTAAAAATAATATAAAGTCGTATTTGTATATCATTTTAATTATAACAAAATCACATTAAAATTTTTATAATTCCCCCTATTGTGAAGCGTTTAAAAGCAGAAAAGCCAGTACTTATACCTTTAAGTATAAGTACTGGCTTTCTAAGAAACTTAGTCGATTATTTAATTCTACTCGGCCAAGGTATTGTTGGCGCATCAAACGATGGTTCACCTAACACAGGGCTTGAAAGTACATAAATACCGTGGTTAGTGAACAACCAAAATAAATTACGATCATATTCTACATAAACACTGTGAGATAAATTGCCTCGCGCATATTCAACTACACGTTCAGTGTTAAATGGTGGTACAAAATAGGCAGTGATTTCAGGTTTTTTCAAATCACTGACATCAAATACCTGTAAACCAGCGTTATAGAAGTTAAAAGGTAAAATATTATCCTTTGGTGTGCCCGGTTGTGTGTAATAACCGGTTCGTTTTGGTCCAAAGCTACCTCGACGCTGACAAAAGTCAGTAAATGTAGCATCAACTGGTGGCATAGGACGTGGCAGTACACCAATTTTAACTGGTTTTTGTGGGTTACTGACATCAATCATATGAACATCTTTATACGGTTCCCAGCAATCTTCATTTAATGGGTAACCACTAAAATAAACTATGCCTGTTTTATCAACTTGAGATACATCGATAAAGTCACCTTCAGTGCCAGCAACACTTGGCGCAAAGTTCATATGGCTAACCACTTTCATATCACTTGGATTTGAAATATCAACCACATAAAACCCTAACCCACCCATCGCGGCGTAACCATACTTGCCACCTTGCTCAGCAGATTTTGGAATAAACAATGACATACGAGCACCCATCCAAGAAGTACGGTTGCCTGCTCTAGGGTTAGCTTTAAATACTTTTTCATGCTCTTCATTAAAAGCAATTTGACCGGGCACAGTTAATTGATCCAAAAATGTAGGGTTACTTGGGTCTGACATATCCCACGACTGATAACCTGCTGAATATAAATCATTAGGGTATTCAGTTAAGGCATAACTTGCATCAGGTGCTGCAGCTACATACATGGTGTCCCCGCCAAAATAGGCAGGAATGTCACGAACTCCTGAGCCTTGTTGCTGACCAATAGGCGCATCTGGGTTTTTAATATCAGTTGTTCTTGTTGCTAACAGTGTCCAATCTTTTGGCAATGGACCATTCATTTCATAAACTTTGAAACCCTTTAAATGATCAGCTTTACGAATTTTTTCAACATTGTCAGCTTGTACTCGCTTATTTTTCAGTAAGCCAAAACGACGAATTTCAAAAGACTGTACCATGATGTATTTAGCCAGTTTCTCGTTCCACTGAATAGAAGCTGCGCCAAACATATCACCTTCGTCATATGGGTTTTGGTCAACTTCATCGGCACCATTTGCACCCCAAGTATGACCGCGTGTTAATAGTAATTCAGCCTCTTTAGGATTCGTAATATCAAAAATCTTCAAATCACGGCGAACATACTGATATAAGTAACGTCGACCATCAAAATCGACAATATTTTGCCAAGTATGAAACGGCTCAACCGTAATGGGATAATAGGCCTCAACCGTCATGTTTTTGATGTATTGCTCAGTATCCCAATAATCTAATTCGCCTTCAAAACGAATATTATCATGAGCATCGCGTGTTGCTACTGGATGAGTAAATTCACCGGTTTCTTTATTTAAACCATAACTTCCCTTAATTGGATCAACAGGTGTTTTATCAATACTTAAGCTATCACTGCGTGCTACCCACTTATCTTTAATAACAACTTCTTCACTAGCTTGCCCGTGACTATTATTTTCAGAAGTGGCTTCTGTGATAACTTTATCAACACTTTCTGAATCTGCACAAGCAGAAATCATCAGTACACTGCTAACCGCAGCGCCTAACGCAAATGGTTTTAACCATAAGTTTAAGCCGCGCTTACTAGAGATGTTCTTTTTTAAAAAACTCATATATCCTCTCTGGAAAATTATGTCGTGATAGTTTTTTCAAGTGAAAGTGTTTCCAATTAAAAACTATAACATTAAATTTGTTATTTGAGTTTATGAAAACAAGACATAACTAGACAATAATATTATCAAGCAAAGATATAATCATTTGGTTATAGCTAAAAATCCTTCTAAAAAGTAACAACATCAATTAAAGCGTGATGTGTAGCAAACATCCTAACTAATTATACATTTCAAATATTTCTTTATTCTCAGAAAAACATGTCATTTTTAAAGAGGCAACAATAAATTGCAATTGACACTTTTTTTTCAACACTCTATTTTAAAAAACACGTCTAATTCACTATAAGCATAAAGGATTCACTATGTTTCTAACTCAAAAACTCGCTAGTAAAATTCAAACGATATTATTGACAATAACGCTAGCGATAACGTCTAATTACGCTAATGCAGTAGCAGAGCAAAGCTCTATTTACACCATAACTGTATGGAAAATTCACCCAGGTAAACACGTCGAATTCATTAAATACATGAAAGAGTGGGAACAAGTTTACATAGAGATAAAGTTGCCGCCAATGAAGTGGTATCGAAAAATTTCAGGGGACAGTTATGATTTTGTCAGCATTAGCCCACCCTTTAATAATGCTAAAGAGCATGAAATGGAAAAGGTTGGCAAGGCTCGTGGTTTACCTATTGGTTATAACTACACTATAAAACTAAACGAATATGTAGACAGCTACACCAGTACCTATGTTGAGGGGCCACAGTCAATGGCAGATTTACTTTCACAAGTGACTGAATAGTATTATTGGTAAGCCACAGTGAAAACTGTGGCTATTATTACCTATCGCTACACTCTACTGACTAGCTTTTGTATAATACAAACCAATATAAGCAGTACCTTTCCAAGTATTTAAAACTAAACTAATATCTTCCGCTTGCCCTTTCCATTTAGTGTCTAGCTTATATTCACCCGTTGCCGCAAAACTACAAAGTATTTCAGAAGAATCTTTAGCTTCATCGTTATAAACACTTTTTTCTGTTTTTGCCGTGCCATGCTCTTCACTGACCAGATCCTTAATCGCGTTATAGTCTGTAACACAACTATTAGAATCCTTAGACAAGGAACGATAGTATAAAATATTATCAAGTTTTCCTTGTTCATCAAAAACATATTCTAGGTGAAAATCTAAATCAAATAACCGAGTTTCAAAAGTTAAATTACTCTCTTTTTCTTCAATTAACTTATTTATTTCGTTACTTTTCACCTGGCTAAGAGACGCTGACCAATCAATTTTTTTATCGGTATGACCGTAACTTAAAAAGCTAGCAAAAAGTAGTGCCGTTGCAATTAAGGCTTTATTTTTATTCATAAAAACTCCCATTATTTTATTCAATTTTAATAAGTAGACTAGCTACATTTTATGGAAGTTAACTATTTTTAAATAATATAAATAGAAGCAGTATTTATAACTAATTTTATATAACAAGAAAGTCAAAATTGTTTTGCTTGTGCCTTAATGCAACACCTGTCTATGTTTGTGTCCCAAACAGAGATTACTCTGCATTAATAACATAGGACATTTGATAATAGATAATATCCTAGTTCATCGAGGTGTTTATGAATCAAAAACACATAACATCACTACTGAACAATAACACTCTGCCCTTCTGTCAACCTTTCAGCACCCCGAATTGCAATATTGTCACCGCGTTGTAAGTCACCTTGAATAGTTACTCTATCAAATGTGCCTTTACCAACTTTTACTAGCAATCGATGTGCTTTATTTTGGGCATCAACCTTAATAACAAAAGTGCCATCTTTACGCAGAATTAATGCATCTCGGTGAACAGTTAAACTAGGATGTGCATCTTGCACGGGTACGGTAACTTTTACTAATTGACCTGCTGTCCAAAACTCATTTATGTGTTCTGGTATCTGTATTCTCACTTCAAATGTTTGAGAACGAGGGTCTGTGCTAGGGATCACAGAAGTCACTTTGGTTGATATTTTTTGCCCTATTGCTTGCAAATTCAGCTCAAGGCCTTTCCGAACATAAGCTAAATACTTAACAGGTACATATAAACGCACTTCTAAATGTTCAGTATCGAGAAATTTTAATAAAACATCACTACGGTTAATATCCGTACCTGCACGAACAATACGCTCCGTCACTATTCCATCAAAAGGTGCTTTCACGGTTGCTCTTTGTAATTCATCTTCAATTTGCTGTAATTTTAAATTAGCTATTTCACTATCTGCTTGTGCTAATTCATATTGAGACCTTGTTTGATCCAATTGAAATTGCGAGGTTGAATTTGTTTTTCTTAATTTCTGCAAACGCTTTAATTCGTTATTAAAATAATGCGAGTTAATACTAGCGCGTTTAATTTGTGCTTTTTGCTCTGCTTGCTTTAATTGTAAAGGCAATAGATCCATTTTAGCTAACGCATCACCTTGTAAAACCATCACACCGGGCTCTTGTAACCATTCTAATCGACCACTAACACCTGCAGTAATGTTTACATATGAACGACTATGTAGTGTTCCCATTAAATCAGCAGTAGCCGCTAGGGAAACTTCAGTCACCGCATCTATTTTCACAGGGCTTGGAGCTGCCTCAGCAGCATAAGATAAATGACTTGAGAAGAGTGCAAAGGCAACTGAACTGATTGCTATATTTTTAAACATAATTTTTTTCAAAGTTGATATTTTTAACATAATTGTATCCTAGCCACGCTTTCAACTAATTTTGGCTTGTAATGATGAATTTGGTTGTGCTTCAACATGTAAATCTTCGACGATATTATTTTTAGAGTTTTTATCATTCAATGGTTTTTCACCAAATCTTAATAAACTTGGAAATAGCACCAAGGTGAAAATGGCACTGACGAACATGCCACCAACGATAACAGTGGCAAGCCCTCGATATATTTCACTGCCAACCCCTGGCATTATCATTAATGGCAACATGCCAAACAAACTCGTTAATGTACTCATATATACGGGTCTGGCTCGTATACGTATAGCTTGAGCTACCGCACGCCGTCTTGATAAACCTTCTCTTTCTGCCTGTCTCGTTTGATCGACAATTAAAATGGCATTGTTCACTACTAAACCGAGTAAAATGATAAAGCCGATCATGGTCAATAAATCTAATGACTGGTAGGTCACCAAATTTAATAAATTTAAACCAATAACACCGCCAGCAACAGCTAGAGGCATCACAAGTAGCACTAACAAACTATCTTTAGGTGATTTAAATAACGCCGTCATTAAAAGAAATAGAATAACTAATGCCAATATGAAGTTTTTAATCATGTCGTTAATTGCAGCAGCCATTTTATTCGCATTACCGCTAAGCTGAATAGATGCTTCAAAGGGTAACTGTTCTTTCATTTTTGGAATAACTTGTTCATTAATTGACACTAACGCTTCTTCCAACGACATGGTTGCTGGTGGCGAAATTTGCAGACTAATGGTTCTTTTACCGTCAACACGCCTTAGGCTTGTTGGACCTGCAGTTCTTGTAAGAGACGTTAACTCTCCTATAGTTTGAATACCTGCTAAGGGTGAATGAATGGGCAAAGCAGTTAATTCATCAGGCGTCTGCCATTGCTCGCCTCGTAAAATAACATTTACCCTATCGTTACCATCAAAATACTCACCAATAAATAGACCACTGGTATAAGCGCGAATGGCATTAGCAACATCACGACGAGTTAAACCTGCTTGAGTGATTCGCTGATCATTGGGAGTCAGTTTCAATTCAGGCTCAGATAAGCTCAAGCCAGGATTTGGAAATGCAGTAGTACCCGGCATGGTTTCATTAATCGCATCGATACCTATTTGTGCCACTGACATTAGGCTTTCAATATCAGGACCTTGCACGTTGATCTCTATCGTTCTGCCATTACCGCCGCCTGAGACATTGATCATCGACCCTCTAAATAGAAACGCTTGAGTATCTGGCAATCCTCCTAGAACCTCGGTACGAATAACGGTCATCAACTCCTCTACTCGAGTAGGATCTGCTGAATAAATGAATCCACCTGTGGCTCCTGAACCAAAGGAATAAAAGTTATAACTCTTTATTTTTGGTAACTTTTCACCCGATAAATAAGGAGCTAATCTTTCTTTGACTAACGACGCCATTTCTTTTTCAATAAAATCAACATTACCACCCGGCGGCATATTCAAACTAAAAAAGAATCCATCTATTGGCGCACGAGGCATAAAATCTGTTTTTGGCATTAACAAAATAATAACTAACAGAGAACCGCCTAACAAAAATGCAATCCAACTCATTCGCTTCGTTTGATTATTGGTTAAACGCATCACCAAACTGGTTAATTTTTCCCAATAATGTGCAAAGGGATCAATGTCATTATCGGATTTAAGCCAATAACGACTAGCGATGGGTAAAATAGTAATCGCGGTCACCAAGGAAGCAATTACCGCAATAGAAAGTGTTAACGCTAAATCAGAAAATAATTGCCCTTCAATACCTGCCATAAACAAAATGGGTAAAAATATTGCTACACTCGTTGCCGTAGAGGCAAATAATGCGCCGGTAACTTGCAATGCTCCTCGCATGACGGCCTTTTTGCCATCCATACCTAACCCACGTAAACGTACTATATTTTCTTGCACTATGATGGCGGCATCTAAAACTAAACCAACTGAAAAAGCCAATCCTGCTAATGAGATAACATTTAAACTACGATCAAAAACACTTAGCGCAACAAAGGCAACCATTAACGAGATAGGAATGGTTACCGCTATGATTAATATATTTCGCCAACCTCGTAAAAATAACCAAAGAATGATTAACGCTAAAACGATACCCAAACCAAGATTATTTTGAACTAATTTCAATGCGTTACGAATATGCACTGAAGAATCGAAACTTAACTCGATAAGCAATCCAGCTTCTTTCATTGGTCCTTCATTAAGCTCTTTAATAGCAATGTTTATTTCATCTAACAGTGCTACCGTATTGGCATCATTTTGGCGTTTCAAGGTGAAATAATACGAAGGTTGCCCACTTCTCATATTAAAACCGAAACGATCGACAAGGGTATTTTCAACCGTGGCTATATCTTTTAAATAGATAGGTCGATCACCACTGTAGCCGATAATCATCTCAGTTAAATTAGTGACATCGTATTGTCCAGAAAATCGAACTGTGTATTGTCGTCTGCCAACATTAGCAACACCAGCAGAAACATCACTTGCTCGTGAAATAGTTGAACTAATATCTGAAAGTGATAAACCTAATGAAGCGGTTCGCAGTGGATCAAATGTTATTCTTAACTCTCTAGGACGATGACTTTGTAAATTAACTTGTCCCATACCTTGAATACGAGAAAACCTTGGACGAACAACATCTTCTATTAATTTTTGATATTGTCCTAAATCTTGTGCCGGATTGTCTGGTAAAGTTTTAATCATTAGAGAAGCGGTATTCGGGCCACCTCGGCCACCACCCGCAGATACGATAGGATCCATTGCATCAAGTGGTATCGGTGGTGCTTGATTAAGGTTATTAATCACATCAAGCATAGCTTTTTGCATATCAGCACCCACATCAAACGTTAGTGTGATGTTGCCAAAGCCTCGTCGAATATCGGTAGTAACCTTAGTTACACCTTGAGTGTTCTTAACCACATTTTCAATTGGTTCAATGATTACCGATTCCATTTCTGCAGGTGCTGCACTTGGCCAACCTGTAGAAATATTAATTTGTGGCTGTTCAATGTCTGGTGTCAATTGAATAGGTAGTTTGAAAACACTCATGATTCCAAATACCATCACCAAAGCAACGATGACGATAATAGCAGCAGGATTTTTTAAAGCAGCACGGGTTAAATTCATTATTCCACCCTAAGAGTAATAATTTTTAGAATTAAAGAATTAAAACATTATAGACATAGACGCATCAATCCGTATAAAGGATCAGATAAGTTACATTTAATTTACGATGAGCTGTAATGTTGAAACAAATAGTTACAAAGAGTAACAATTTTACAGGACATTTAACTGCCAACAGCACCAATGGAGTAATGAACTAAATAAAGCTATTTTTAGAACATATAGACTAAAGCTCGCAAAGAAAATCATCTAATGATAAAAAACACTTCAACTCTTTCCGAGCCACAAACAATCTATCCAAATTAAGTGAATAAAATCTCATCTACCTACTTTTTTAGGTTAATGGTCTTTGACTTTGAGACGTCTCGGGCATGTTAATTATTCCTTTACCGTTTATATCGGTGTATTCAATTAGACTTTATTCGCCTCGGTGTTTATTATTTTACTAAACACCAAGTAAACGACTTCTATACCATTAACATTTGTGGTTTAACATGACGACACCACCGCCTTTTATTAATATTAAAGCTAAAGCCAATCAACATTCGGTTTTTTTAATGTTACTTGCCGTAATCATATTCATTATAACGTTAATCGTCAGCCAATATTATTGGCGTAGCCACCGTTTGATTTTGATTTTTATCTATCTATTAACATTAGTTATAATGTTTATTGGGCTATCAAAGCGATCCGAGCCAAGAGTTAGCTTTCAGTTAACCCCACAGCGAATTCAATATCATCATCGCCATGGAAACTGGACGCTAAATTGGCAACAAATACAGAACATTAACACTATTAAAGAAGTTGTTGGCTTAACAACAGTAACCTTACCCTACATTGGTATCCAACTTAAAAGTGTAGACGCATTAGCAGAGCAAATATCACCACGTTTAGCCAATAGACTGATTCATGAACAACGCCCTTTGTTGAGCTTTTCTGTAAGACAGCATTTACTCTCATTAGAAGAAGTTCAACTCAACTTCAACCCGTTTACCTTAGAGTCTGGCAAAATAATAAAGGGGCCACTAGCGGCTTTTTTACATCACTGCCAAATCCTGCATAAAGGATTGGGCTATCATCTGTATATTGATGAGTCGAGCACAGACCGTGAAATAGACGCTTTTTGTCAACTATTAAAACAGTGCCAGCATTACTGTGCTAATTATCCTTAACAGTCATTATATTAGAAATTTCCAAGTGTTGAATTAGGACAATTTACACCTTTCGCCCACGAACAAGTTTGTATGACATAGATACGCCTCACCCACTATAGATGAGAGAGAATAAAGTATCATACTGAAATTGTAATAAAGACAACAGTCTGCACAAAACGACATTAAGCAGTGGACTATAAAAACAAGTTTGCATTAGATTTTGTATAAATTACTCCCGCACAAATGGGGTTGTAATGATTGGCGAAAAGTCTATTTATTTTAAATCTTATTTTTCTTAAAAGATCTTGATGTAAACGCTAGAAATGTAGAGCCGTTAAATGCTAACGGCTCTTATTGGATATAAGGCTTTGGCTTATCTTTTGTGCGAACGATAGTGAGGGTCTGTCCAACAGCGAGGTAACTCTTCGCCAGAAAGAAACACCAATTCTGATTTATTGAACTCTTCAGCATCTTGTAACTCTTCACCCGCTTGATATTGGCCTGATACATTATCATGGTAGAGATTAGTTAAATCACTCATTCTAGTAACATCAACTATGTTGCCATTATGTCGGTTTTTTAAAAACATTGTCCACCTCAGCAATTTTTTAATAATTAACACTTGAAGTATAGTCCTTTAATAAAATTTTGATGTGTATGCAAAATAGTTTTAATAGAAATTAAGATTTCGATAATAAAGAGGAAGATCAGTGTGCATGAATTTGACCTCTAGCGGTTATATTCAAAAAATTTTATGTCATGGCTAACTGCTACCAC
>Ga0209184_1000310_pt1 | contig 58812 bp, 64 predicted proteins | sample EN8Hudsemesocosm_2_FD_184627 | JGI IMG/M metagenome (GOLD analysis project Ga0209184, IMG submission 184627) | Methane-oxidizing microbial communities from mesocosms in the Hudson Canyon - EN8C Hudson Canyon (SPAdes) (version 2) | ecosystem: Environmental > Aquatic > Marine > Cold seeps | place... | reverse complement strand
CTTATAAAATTCAGTTCGGTTACGTTGTGCTATTCTTGCTGCTTGTGATACGTTGCCTGCAGTAAGTTTTAATAATTTTGCTAGGTAATCACGCTCAAATTCATCTTTGGCTTGCTGAAATGATGGCAGTGAACTGCTTTCATCACGCAAGGCATTCTTAACTAAACTTGCGACGATAATGTTTTCTCTAGACAAGGCGACACTTTGTTCAACAACATTTTGCAATTGTCTGATATTTCCTGGCCAAGGTGCTGCAATAAGTATTTCCATCGCTTCTTGTGAGAAGCCATTAATATCAAGATTCGCGTGCTCAATGCTATGATTAAGAAAGTGTTGAGCGAGTAAGGGGATGTCTTCTCGACGATCTACAAGAGGAGGTAACTCTAATTCAACAACATTTAACCGATAGTATAAGTCTTCCCTAAACGTTTTTTCTTTGATGGCATGTTGCAAATTTTTATGGGTAGCAGATATTATTCTTACATCAACTTTCACAGCTGTTGTACTACCAACAGGCCGTACTTCTTTTTCTTGCAACGCTCTTAATAACTTAACCTGAAAACTCATTGGCATATCACCAATTTCGTCTAAAAACAGCGTACCGCCATTGCTTGCTTGAAATAACCCTTGATGATTTTTTTCAGCGCCCGTAAAAGCACCTTTAACATGACCAAATAATTCTGATTCCAATAATTGCTCAGGAATTGCTGCACAATTGATTGCCGTGAATGGCTTTTTTGCTCTATTACTGGCTTGGTGAATTGCTTTGGCTAGTAGTTCTTTACCTGTGCCGCTTTCGCTATGAATTAATAAACTAAAGTCACTTATGGCAACCTGTTTTGTTTGTTGTAATAGCGATTCCATGATGGCGCTTCGGCTAATGATTTTTGTTCGCCATAAGTCTTGTTGATCTTTGTTGCTTGAACTTGAAGGTTGTAACCGAATGGCTTGTTCCACCGTTTCAAGTAATTGCTGACTTTCAAAAGGTTTAGTTAAAAAGCCAAAAACGCCCTGTTTAGTAGCATTGATTGCATCAGGAATTGTACCGTGGGCGGTCATAATAATGACGGGCAGATTTGGAGATTGTTGACGTATTTGTTCAAATAACGCCATGCCATCCATGCCTTCCATACGAAGATCGCTGATCACCAATTGAGGGTGAAAACTTTTTAACATACCAAGCGCTATTTTAGCATTGGCTGCAGATTCAACTAAGTAACCTGCGGCCGATAAACGAATGCCTAACAAGCGTAACAAACTAGGATCATCATCAACAATTAGAATTTTTTCTTTATCTATATTATTGATTTGCTGCTCTGATGATTTCATTATTTTATTGCCCATGTTCGCTGATAGTTTGTTCAATTTTTTTAAGCTGAGTAATTTGTTTTGTTAATTGTGTGACCATTAATTCCAGCTCTGCAATTCTATTAAGCTGCTGTTTCTCTTTAATTTGATGTTTTGCCGTTTCTGTATCATGGGCAAGATCTTGTTTAATTACTTTTTGAAATAGAAATAATTGTTGATTAAGTTGATCTTTAAGCAAACTAATAAAGGCTTGATCTGCTGAGCTTAAATAATAACTATTGTGCACTTCTAATTGTTCGTTAAGTTGTGATTTTGCAGTATAAGCATTATGGGTAGGCGAATTAGGTAAGCTATGTAGAAGTATTAAATTAATTTCTGCTTCAATACTGCCCTGTGATTTTTTCAATCGTTGTTGCTGTATTTCTATTTTCAATTCACTTGCTGATAGATTTTTTAAAGCTAAATAATATTGACCAAAATCTACAGTATTCGCGGCGAAATGATTATTAGGAGAGTATTGATTATTTAGCTGACATGCTGATAAACAAAAGCTAACAATCATAATGAGAATGGCTTTATTAAAAAAAGAATTAAATAAATAATTAAATTTAAAGTTATGCTTTGTATTGAACTTATTAACCACTAAATTCATTGATTATCTCCACTAACAACACTATTGAGTATAATTTTCATTGTTGTACCACTCGGCGGCTCTGTTTGGCTAGTTAAAGTAATATTACCGTTTAACCTCATTAGCAGTTCTTTAACAATAGTTAAACCTAGGCCACTGCTCTTAATAGTAGAATCTTTTGGAGACGTACCTTGATAAAAAGCGTCAAAAATCTTGTCTTGCTGCTCTGTTTTAATACCATCACCTTGATCCGTAACTGAAAACGCTAACTGATGTTCACTAAGCGTTGCGAATATATTAATTACGCCATGTTCAGCTGAATATTTGATCGCGTTGGATAATAAATTATCAATAATTACATTAAGTTGTTTTGCATTGCTTTCAATTGTGATGTTTGAATAATCTTTTTCTATTGTTAAGTGTTTACGTTTAATATCCAGAGTGCGACCGCTTAATACTTGCTCAATAAGTTCAGATAAACTGATTGTTTCTTTATCTTGCAAACTAGTTGAGTCTAAAACAATATTGAAATCGAGTAACTCTTCAATTAATCGTTGTAAACGAGTAGTACTGTTTCTGATTATTTTAGTTATTTCTTGCTGATCACTATTAAGCGAGCCGACACTATTATCATAAATTAGCTCTGTACCTTCTCTTATTGCTGCTAGTGGTGTTTTTAATTCGTGAGAAATATGCCGGATAAAACTAGACTTTTGTAATTCTAAGGCATGTAGCCGATTTCTCATGCTATTTAAAGCATCATTAATTTCTTTGATTTCAATAAAGCCAGCAACAGCCTTGTCTTGAAAATCAGAGTCTTGCTCAAAGCTACCTTGTTGAAGTTGTTGAATCTTTAAAATTAGCTGTTTAAGAGGTTTGGTAATTAAAATAATAAATACCCCCGCAATTAACAGCGAAATAGGAATAATAAACAAGCTTTTTAATAATGTGTGGCTGACTTGCGAGGTAGCATTTTTAATTTCCTGCGCTTTTTGGTTGATTAATTCGCTACTACGGATATTTATTTGTTCATTAATATTTATCAAGCGTTTAAATTGTTTTTGTAACCCTTCTAATGAGATTGTCTCTACTTGATGGTCGATATCTGATAATGCATGAGTTGGTAATATTATACTTTGATGAATTAGGAGTATCGCCTTAGAAAATTGCTCGGTAAGCAGCTTTATTTCATCATCATCATGTTGATAAAGTTCATCTTTAGTACTCAGTAATACTTGCTGCTCAACAATATATTTATCCATTAATTCATTGTCTTGCAAAACTAAATACTGACTAGCGTACCTTTCCATTTTTTTTAATGTATTACTAATTTTTTGATTAGTATTGATTAACTCTGCCACAGTAAATATAGAACTAGCACCTTGTTTGGAAAGCTGGTTCACTTGATTCGCGCTATACAAAAGCGCTAACACTAAAGGTAGTGCTACAAGAGCAAAGCCCAGAAAAGTTAGTTTTTTAATTGATAGCGATTTTACTCGGTTTAATTTATTACCAATCTCTATCATCAATTTATCTAGCCAAAGCACTTAGAAGGATCCTTATAATTAATTCAACGCCTTTTTAGGCCATTTTAATGATAAATACAATGATGTCTCTAATTGGAGACAAAGCTCGTTTTTTTAATTATCTATGTTATCCATTGATATTTATAACTTTATTATAATCATCTGGGTTTTAATTCTTTAAAAGTTTATCGAATAAAATTACCTGTTGCTATATGGCGACAGTCATAATATTCAATTTTATTTTTAATCATTATAAAACAACTAGTTACGTAGTTGGTACGGTGTGTGCTATATCACAATTGATCGCATACCGTAGGCCAAACAGTTTAACGTGAACTAATTTAGCTAAGCTGTTATGCAGTAAATAACCATCGGGGTTTGCTCGATAACAAAAAAAAGGATCTCAAATGAAAAACGTTAGTTTATTTAAAGTCACTGCCATGGTGGTTACAGTTGCATTTGCTTCTAGCTTTGTTAACGCAGAAGATAAAATAAGTAAAGTGGTAGAAAAAGTTGAATCTGATGTAGTTGAAGTTTCCAAACAACTAAACTTCCCTGCACTAATAGAAGAGCTAGACAGTGATAAAAATGGCATGTTAAGTCAATCTGAAGTGTCTGCTAATCAAAGTAAACTATTGCAAGAAGAATTTAACAAAATGGATGTTAATCAAGACAAACAAATTGATGAAGCAGAATTCAATAGTTACCTTGCAGAAGTTAAAGATAAAGCAACAGCTATAGCGAAAAGCGTTATTTAATCTTACATGACTTAGTTTGCCCCCTTTAGCCGGCTGCCTCCCAACTTCGCAGTCGGTTTTTTTATTAATTCAGCCCAAATATATTTGCAGCTAAATATTAGCGCATGGATACGTATATATAGGAAAGAAATACCATGAGCGAAATGATTAGTCGGCATATACAAATAGATAATTGGATCTTTGAAGTGAAAATGGTTAGAGCTTTGCGTGTACAAAATTACGGAGAGCCGTATAGCGCCATTGCTAATATCAATTTAAATGGCAGTAGTGCTTATATTGATGGCATGATGCAAAAAAACCTACAACAGATCAGTAATGAAGACATGCAGGTAATTAAAAATTATTGTCAACAAATGTCTATAAAGGAAATAAAATTTGATTCAAGCAATAATTTTCTAACAAACCAATCAATGGCACAAACAAATGCTTTATTTAAACGAGCTTGAATTTTTGCCATACATTTCCTAAACATAATTCTTGTAATATTACTGAGCTGTCTTAGTAACACCCTATTTTGATAAATATTTAGCTTTATAGGTTCTAATTCGTTGATATGTTATGTTTCAATGTTACCGCAAAATTGGTAAATACCTTCTATAGTTAGATTGTACAAAATCATATAGGAGATAAAAGCAATGAATTTAGCCAATATAGTACAACGTGGATGGGAAGCAGTTGGTGCTGGAAATTTCGATACCTTAGTGACTGACTATGTAGAAGGGATGACATTCATCATGCCAGGACAAGGTGATATTTTAGAGGGGCGACAGGCATTTCGTTCTGCGTTGGATGGTCTTGGGGAAATCCTCCCTCCTGGATTCGAGATCACGGGGCTTCGGCAGCTTGAAGGAGAAAATGAAGTTGTCTCGATCGTTGAGTGGAAATCCGATAAAGTAATAGCATCTCAGTTGTCAGTCTTGTTCAAGTTTGAAGGTGAAAAAATCTATGAAGAACGATGGTTCGTAGACACTGAACAATGGAAAAGCGTATTCTGAGTTAGTTGAAAAATGTAAAAACTTAAAGCGGGATTTCTAACTGTTGGTTGAGTTCCGCTTCGCTTTACATTTTAGCCAACTATTATCAGCCCATTAAATGGGTGTTATATTATTTTGAACATTACAACATCACAAAACAAATATAAGGGAACAAGAATGACAAAAAGCACAATCATCGTATTATTAGCTCTATTAATATCACCAACAAGTATTTTAGCGGAAAGCATGGTTTCAGAATCACCTTCAAATGCGAAAGTATATTTTATCCATCCTAACAATGGTCAGACTGTTCAAGAAAATATCAAAGTGGTTTTTGGACTAAAAAATATAGGAGTCGCTCCGGCTGGTATCGATAAAAAGAATACTGGGCATCACCATCTTTTGATAGATACTGATGAGTTGCCAGATTTAACTAAACCACTTCCGGCAACCGACAAGATAAAACATTTTGGTGGTGGACAAACAGAAACAGAAATCACGCTATCGCCGGGCAAGCATACATTGCAACTATTATTGGGGAACTATGCACATATACCGCATAGTAAACCAGTTATTTCGAAAAAGATCACGATCACTGTAGAATAATGTTATACATGATAGTTTCATCTATAGAACAACATAAGTGAAACTATGATAAACACTGAAACAGCGACTTTGATACAGTTAGGTTGGAAACCCTACTTTCAACAACAACTTAGCTTAGAAGAGTTTACTGTATTACATATCGGTAGAATTATCGAACAGCACCGTAACAATCTAATTGCGATTTCAGATCAAGGTCAGCTACAGCTAATTATGCCACCTAATTGTGAACGTGTTTGTGTTGGCGACTGGGTGATATTTGATGACTCAAATCGCTTAGTTCGACCGTTAGAGCGCCAGTCACTTTTTGAACGGAAATCACCTGGAACTCAAGTTAACACACAGCTTATTGCTGCTAATATTGATATCCTCATCATCGTTTGCTCGCTTAACCAAGACTTTAATCTCAACAGAATAGAGCGTTACTTAGCTATTGCTAACGAGGCTCAGGTCGAGCCGATTGTCGTATTAACAAAAGCGGATCAATGTAGTGATGTTGATGATAAGCAAGCGCAAGTTCAAAGTTTAGATCAATTTATGATGGTTCATGCTCTAAATGCGTTAAATGAAGATGAACTGAAACCGTTAGAGAGTTATTGCCAGCAAGGTAAAACCATTGCCTTTTTAGGCTCATCAGGAGTTGGGAAATCTACTTTAGTAAACGGCTTATTAGGTTACCAAGCGTTAGGAACTGGTGCGATACGCGAAGACGATAGTAAAGGTCGGCACACGACAACTTTTAGAGCGCTAAAAGTGTTACCTCAAGGTGGCATCTTAATGGACACTCCGGGAATGCGAGAATTACAACTTGCAGATTGCGAGCAAGGAGTGAATGAAACTTTTAGTGAAATCATTGAATTAGCCACCCAATGCCGTTTCAATAATTGTCAACATGTGACAGAGCCAATATGTGCGGTGCAAAGTGCCATAGAAAAAGGCGAATTATCACCACGAAGATTTGACAGTTACCAAAAATTGATAAAAGAACAAGCCTATAACCGTGCAACACTTGCTGAGAAAAAAGCCAAAGACAAAGCGTTTGGAAAGATGGTCAATCGTGTACAAGGTGAAGCAAAACAGCTTAAACGTGAGCAGTAAACTAAAGCTATTTCACTAAATGATACATCCACTCTTGGCACTATTTTGACGTAACAGCCTGATATTGTTATGGTCTGTAAAGAGCGATAAATAAACGTTCAAGCGCTGAAGGATCAGGTAGATTTTGTACAAAACACGACCTGAAAAACATTCGTTTACAATAAAGTTTTAAAGGATGTATGTCATATGGAATTGCATAAATTATCATTTGCAAAAGTTGCTGTTTTACAAAGTAATATTGCTGAAGTAATTGTAGATGAAGGCGTTAATATCGACATTAAAATGGTTGATGAAATCCATAAATGTTTCTTATCTATTTTTACTAATTCATTTTCACTGTTAATCAATAAAACCAACTCTTATTCAACTCAACTTGATGCCTTGATACAATTTGGAACATTAACAGCTATTGATAAAATAGCAGTGTTCGCACCAAATAAAATGGCAAAACTTAGTGCAGATTTTGCGGCTGATATTCCAAGCTCTGCTGTATTAAATATTCAAGTATTTATCAATAGAGATGATGCGCTTGATTGGCTGATTACAACCTGAAAAGTTTGTTCAGCGCACTGGCTAGTCAATTTTTATGAATTTACGCCTTTGTAATTATACTTCATTTATCGTGTAAAAAAGCTAAACATTGCGCGTTGTTGCCACGAAAAATAACTCTTTCAGCCTTCAGTCCTAACTGATATTGATACATAGGATCATAATATTCACTGAGCAATGGTTTTAACCAATCAAGGTGATAATATAGTTGACCATTATGCTGCTGAGTTAAGGCCGCACTCTGTATTTTCTCTAACTGACTATAACGTTCGGTACCAAGGCGCTTTCGTATTTTAAATAAGCCTTGTTCCAAATATTGACTGAAAGCGATAAAACCTTGTTCAACACCATATGTGGCTTGGTATTGAGCTGTCATATCTATGATATATTCTTGATATATCTTATCAAGTCGATAGTCTAAGCTTTCTTCAATCACGACAATTGGCGCTAATGTCATGGCTTGTCGTAAACTTTCAGGTAAATGAACGCTACCAATTACCCTGCTTTCATCTTCTAAGATCAATGTTTGCTCTAAGGAATAGTTTCCCGTGATGTACTGCTCTGCCAGTTTATTTTCAAAATTTATTTGACTTGATTGTGGTGTAACGAAGCCGCCAAAACTCGAACCTCGGTGACCTGCTGCCGCTTCTAAATCTAAACTATTAGCGCAATGGGTCAGAAAAGGCGTTTTTCCACACCCCGTATTGCCTGATAAAATCATTAAAGGATGTAACGTTATCTGCTCCAGTTCGTTCATTAAAAATTGGCGGAGTGCTTTATACCCTCCAACAAGCAGTGGATAATTAACACCTGAATCCTTTAACCAACACTGCACTGTTTTTGAACGTAAGCCGCCGCGAAAACAATATAAATATCCCTGAGGATGTTCCCGTGCAAAGTCTTGCCATTGTGCCAGTCGTTTTGCTTTACTCTGTCCTGCAACCAGCTCATTACCCAAAGTGATGGCAGCCGCTTGTCCATTGTTTTTATAACAAAGGCCCACCGCTGCCCTTTCATCATTATTCATTAGCGGGTGATTAATGGAATGGTTAAAAGCCCCCTTTTCAAATTCAATGGGTGCGCGTACATCCATTAGAGGAATTTTATTGCGAATAACAGCGCGAAAGTCAGCGCTATTATTGGGATTTTTGTTGAAGGGGGATTCTCGTTCTGTTGCTGACATATCTCTCGTCATTACAACAAACTTACTGTTGGCGTAGTTGCCGCCACTAGTTCGCCAATAGGTTGTAGATTAAGACCATTCTCTTGACATAACGCTTCAAAAGCTTCTTTACCTTTTGGCTGTACTGCCACAAGTAAACCGCCACTGGTTTGAGGATCGCACAAAAGTATTTTTTGTTTGGGGCTTAACGGCCCAACGTGCTCGCCATAACTTTCAAAATTTCGCTCACAGCCACCCGGTATACAGCCTTGAATGATGTAATCATTGACAAAATCAAGACACGGTACTTGCCCAAAATCGACAACCGCAGCAGCACCGCTTCCTTGACACATTTCCAAGAGGTGTCCTAACAGTGCAAAGCCAGTCACATCGGTCATAGCGGTAACCGCGTCTAATGCTGCAAATTTTTGCCCAATAACATTTAAGGTTTTCATTACTTGTGGCGCAATTTGAGTGTGCTCAGGTAACAATTTCCCTTGTTTTTCAGCCGTGGTCATAATACCAATACCTAACGGCTTAGTTAAATACAAAAGATCGCCAACCCCTGCGGTATTATTTCGCTTAATGTGCGCATTATCAATCAGGCCTGTAACCGCTAAGCCAAAAATAGGCTCTGGCGCGTCAATGGAATGACCACCCGCTAACGGGATACCAGCCTTTGCACAAACAGCTCTAGCACCATCAAGTACTTGTTGAGCAATTTCTGGCGCTAAAACATTTACTGGCCAGCCTAAAATGGCTATCGCCATTAGCGGCTTTCCGCCCATAGCATAAATATCGCTGATGGCATTGCAAGCGGCAATTTTACCAAAATCTGTTGGATCATCGACAATGGGCATAAAAAAGTCAGTGGTTGAGATCACCGCTTGCTCATTACCAATATCGAAAACGGCCGCATCATCTTTAGTACTATTACCGACTAAAAGTGCATTATGTTCAGGCAAAGCGAGTGATGATTTAAGCATCACATCAAGTACCGATGGTGAAATTTTACAACCACAGCCTGCGCCGTGTGAGTATTGAGTCAAGCGAATTGATGTCATAGTGGTATATATATTACCCTAACCGATGAAGCGCACATATCTTGTTACCTGATGGATCGCGTAAATAAGCTAGATAAAGCTTGCCAATGACCCCTTCACGTACTCCAGGAAGATCTTCACACGCACTACCACCATTGGCAATGCCTGCTGCATGCCAAGCATCAGCAATAACTGAACTCTCTGCTGCAAAACCGATAGTGGAACCATTTCCATGGCATGCAGACTTTCCATCAATGGGTTTACTCAACGCGAAAACACCACTTTTAGTGAAATAAAAACAACGACCTTTTTCGTCAATTACACCCGGTTCATGGCCCATGGACCCCAATATCGCATCATAAAATACCTTTGACTCTTGTACGTCGTTTGCACCAATCATAATATGACTGAACATTTATAATTTCCTCGTAGAAATATCAACAGACCTAAACGCAATTTTGGCTATTACGCCCAAATAACAGGTTAAGTAATGGGTTGGCTAAAATGTGAAATGAAATGGAACGCAGCCAACAGTGACGTATCCTTAATTTTTAACTTGATATATGATCGTTAAATATTACCCTAATCTGCTTTTTTCTTAGATACAGAAAAGTTAGCATAAATGGTTGTCACTACACCCGTAATAAGAGAAAGCATCGCAAAGCCAAACATTGCATTATCTTGAGATTCAAAAGTCAAAAGATATATACCTAATGCAACAAAGAGCAAGCCGACTAAAACAAAAGCTTTTGGGTGTGAAGCCATCAGTCCAAGTTGTTGGGCACTTTTTACTGTTTTAGATTTAGAATGAGCTGAAGCTTTTCGTTTGTGCTTATTTGTAGGCATCATTAATTCCTCAGGTCTTATAACAGTGCATTAAGTAGACGCATCAGTAATTCCCATCTACTTGACTACCCAATAATCTATACCAAACCTTTTAAATTTCAAACCTTTAATTTGTATATATTGAATAGTTTTCTACAAGCATCGGGACTTATTTTAACTTAAGAAGAAAATATGTTGCATTGACCGTTTTAATTCTCAGTGCTTAGATGAAACCATTGAATGGTCTTGAGGTGTAAGAGCAATGATGTTTCCATCATTGCCAATGTACAAGCGATATCAATAAAGCATTGATTTACTTAACTATTGAATTTCCAATAGTTCTACTTCAAAAATAAGCAATGAACCTGGTGCTATTTTTCCAGCGGCTCTGTTGCCATATCCTAATTCTGCTGGAATGAAAAATTTGAATTTATCACCAACAACCATTAATTGAACACCTTCAGTCCACCCGCTTATCACTTGATTTAAGCCAAAGCTAATCGGTTCACCGCGATCTACCGAGCTATCAAAAACAGTACCATCTAGTAAAGAGCCATGATAATGCACTTTTACTTTTGAACTAGCGGTTGGATGTTCAGTTCCTTCGCCTTGTTGTAATACTTGATATTGCAAACCAGAAGCTGTTTCTGCGACATCTTCTACCGCTTTGTTTGTTGCTAAAAAATCTTTACCTATAACAATATTTTCAGCCGCTGCTTTTTTATTATTATTTGAGTTTCTAGCGAAAAAGAATATTACCAACGCAATAACTATAACCAAACCAACATATTTCATAACTCATCCCATTAATTTATAGAGTTGTGCATTCTAACACTCGATTCTTTGAGTGATAAAACTAAATTGAATTATTAAAGCAGGAAGACAAAATACAGTTGGCTTTTTCTCCTTCGACGCTTATATTAGCCAACTATATTTAGTCTTTTAACAGAGCGTTAGTTACTCAGGAGAGTCAGCATCAAATTTTCAGTATTAATAAGCATTCTTTTTTCGTCATTATCTTTTGCCGGAGATGTTTACGATAAATTTCCTGAACAAATTAATGCAAATGAAAAATATGTCTTTTATTCACATGGTTATATTGTTGAAGGCACAAACCCTACCCCTAAAAATGAAAGATGGGGCGTTTATGAGTTCCCAGCAATAAAGGAATCATTATCAGATAGTGAATATAATTTGATTGCTTACCATCGCCCTAAAGGAACAGATCCTTTTGTTCATGCCGAATCGTTAGCTAATGATGTTAGAGAGCTACTGAAAAAAGGTGTCGTTGCTAATCATATAACTATTATGGGATTCTCTCGCGGAGCGTTTATTACTAGCCTAACTTCCCATTATTTGGAAGAAACCCCAGTTAATACAGTTCTTTTAGCTGGCTGTGGGCGTATCGTTTCAAATAAATATTCTGACATTAAAATGAATGGTGATTTTTTATCCATTTATGAAACAACTGATGGCGCCAGTACATGTGAAAAACTCAAAAACAGAAGCCCTAAATTAATATCATTTGATGAAATTTCTATTTCTACAGGTAAAGAACATGGTGCCTTTTATAGACCTATTTCTGAATGGGTAGTTCCTGTAAAACAGTGGGTAAAAAAAAAAGTAGCTAACAAACGATTAAACAAGGACAGATAATAGTTGGTTTTTTCTCCTTCATCGCTTATTTTATCTAACTATTATTTACCTCTTAGTGAGTCGCTGTGCTTAGTTCACGGTTAATGTATGACAATTACCTCAAACGTAGATAACAATAATGAATTCAGCCCTTGTGTAAGGAACTGCTGTCTTGATGAAAACGATGTATGTGTAGGTTGTTACCGACACATATCCGAAATTATTAGTTGGCGAGATAAGTCTGAAAGTCAAAAGAAAGTAATATTAGCTCGTTGCAGCCAAAGAAAAAACCAATCATTTACTAGCTAATTGAGATGAATTCATAGTATTTTATATTCAAATTATAATATGTTAAAGAACGGACTACTAACAGTTGGCTGTCGTGCGTTCCTCACTATTTTAGCCAACCACTATCAGCCGCTTAACGTAGCGTTAGAATGAAATAGAAAGGAGTCACTATGGAAGCTGCCAAAAGCTTTTTTGAAACCCACCAATTGTTATTGAGTAAACTACTTGAAGCACCTTTTTTATTGTTCGTATTTTTAATAATAATGTGTTTTTTCTTTCGAAGAGAAATTAGATCAGTTTTAGGCAAAGGTGATATCACCATTTCTTGGGGTGAAGGGAAAAGTATTAAATTACACGATATTTCAGACCATATCGATCAAGAGGTTGATCAACTAAGAGAGCAATTACACACACTTCAAGAACTAATACAAAATCAAACAGATGATTTTGATACAGAACAACTAATGGAAAATTTGTCTAGTGAAGAACGGAAGAACATTTTAGAAATGATGAGAGATTCTTTACGGCATAGCCAGTGGCGTTGGAGAACATTAAAACGTCTCGCAATCATATCAAAAGTGACAGAAAATGAAGCGTTGCTTATTTTACAAAGTGATCCAGACATTGTAATTGGACATGATAAACAGAATAATAAAATTATTAAATTCAAGCATAGGTAGTATTCATTCTATCAAGGCATTCAAACGGACAAAATACAGTTGGTTGTTTTCACTCCGCTCAACATTATAACCAACTATACTTAGCAGCTTAAAACGGTGTTATAAAATTTTGGAGTATTCTCAAATGAATAGCATTGATCTATTTGTAAAAAACTGGAGTAGTAAAAACTCCATGGTTCCAATAAGTAGTCATGATATTACCGAGCTTGAATCAAAATTAAATGTTATTTTACCTGAATCATATAAATATTTAATCTCTACATATGGTTTGGTTCACACTCCAAATGTGTTAACTAAAATTTGTGATTTAGGTGCCGATATTTCTGAAGTACAAGATTTTTTAAGCTTAGAAGATATATTTTCACTATCTAAACTATATGAAATGAGTGGTATGCCAAAGGGGCATATCTTGTTTGCATCTGATTGTAAGGGAAATATGTTTTGTTTCAAGCTTACAGATTGTGCAAATAAGCAAAAAGATTTACCCGTATGGTTTTTTGACCAAGGTTTTTGTACTGTTAAAAAGGTATCTAATTCTTTTATCGAATGGTTAGAGGGATTCAATAAGCTTTAAAACAGCAAACAAAAAAATGAACTAGGACACGTAACAGTTCGCTGCGTTCCACTTCGTTCCTCAACATTTTAGCTAACAATTACTGAGCCTGTTATTTGGGCGTTTAGTCAATTTATCATTCGGAGTTTAATAAATGAAATTAACTGTTGGTACCGATTCAACATGGTCATTAAGAGTTTGGATATGTAGTCAATTAGCACAATTAGATGTTGAAGTTAACGTAATAGATTTAACCAATTCAGATTATAAGTCAAAAATATTCAAGCATTCGGTAACAGGTTTAGTACCTTCCTTAAATGAAGGTTCTTTTGTGATACATGATTCGCTGGCAATTGCTGAGTATTTCAATGAATGTTCTGAAGGTGCTCTTTACCCTAGTCCAAGCTATGAAAGAGCTTTGGCTCGAAGTTTGTGTTCAGAGTTACACTCTGGCTTTATGAGCCTTAGATCACAATGCCCATTTTCTTTGGAGCAAGTTACTCCCTTATTAGAAATTACTAATGACATTGATAATGAGTTAACTCGCATTGAAAAAATTTTTGGATCAGCACATTTACCATTTATGTTTAATTCTGCGGGAGTAGTAGATGCGTTTTATTCAATTCTTGCTTTTAGGTTAAAAGCATATGGTATCGAGTTTCAAGGTAAAGCCGGAGCGTACCAACAAAGCCTCTTGAATTGGTCTAATTTAAAAGATGCTATAAAGCTTGCTCAAAGCTGGAAAAGCGCATATCAAGCAAATTAACAAGAACAACAAGTTGGTTTTTGCTGCTTCGTCGCTATTTAAACCAACTAATCTTTGCGCAATATTTGGCCGTTAGGCACCCTAACTCTAGAAAGTGAGTTCCGAATATGGCGAGTATTTTAATACTGAATACCTATAATCATATTTTTGATCCGATAGGGGGTATTATGAATCCTAGTTTTAGAATAGCAGCCGTAGATAAACAACATTTTTCAGAATTTGTAAATTTGAATGAAGATGAGTTGGTGAAATATAAGGCTCAATGGATAACAGCAGATACAAATCCAGGTTATCCTTGTAGAGTCTCGTTAATTGAAGCAAAGGTAGGAGAAAGAGTGTTGGCAGTCCCCTTTTTACATCATGATGTTGATTCACCTTACCGCGCATCTGGTCCTATTTTCGTTCGGGAAAACGCTGAATTGGCAGAGCCAAATGTTAATGAGATACCTGAAATATTAAGAGAAAGATTACTTTCAGTAAGAGTTTATAATGATCATCAAATAATGATCCATGCTGAAATATTGCAAGGTACTGAATTAGAGCATGGGATTAGAAAACAATTCTTAAATAGTGAAGTCGAATATATTCATATTCACAATGCTAAACAAGGTTGCTTTAATTGCAGCGTACATCGTGCCTAACAAATGCATTAAATCAGAGGATATTCACAAAATACAGTTGGCTTTTGCTGCTTCATCGCTTATTCTAGCCAGCTATATTTTGCCTATTATCAGGGCGTTGAAGCAATGTTATGGAGAACATTATGAAATCAATTTGTAGTTTGCTTTGTTTATTTTTATTATCATCTTGTGTTTATTATGGAACTTCTCATGAGATTGGTAATGATCCTAAATCAGCATGTTCAAGCGGTTCAACAAAAGAAAATAAAAAGTGTAGAGCCGAACTCAAGAAGCTCAACGAATCTATTGAAAATCAATTACACCAATAGTTCATATAACAAGCTGTTTAACAGTGCAACTTAATTAGGCTGTGTGATCAATTGAAAAATTTAATCATTAGAAAAGCATCATCTAAAGATCAATCTGCTTTACTTAACTTGGAACAAAAAGTAGTTGAAGCAGAGCGACCTTATAACCACACAATAAAGCCTGAAAATGCAATTTATTATGATTTGAATAATTTAATTGTAGACGATGCTTCCTACTTAATAGTCGCTGAATTTAGCGGTGAAATTATTGGAACTGGTTATGCCCAAATTAGAGAATCTAAGAAATCACTTAATCATGCCAAGCATTCTTATCTTGGCTTTATGTATGTCGAATCAAAATACAGAGGGTTAGGCATAAACAAACTGATTATGGAAAACCTCATAGACTGGAGTAAAGAACGGGATGTATTTGACTTGTATTTAGATGTTTATGATGGAAATGAAGCTGCAATAAGGGCTTATGAAAAAGTCGGTTTTGAAAAATCTTTAATTGAAATGAAAATAAATTTAGGTGTGTAATTAAACATATATCAAGCGGGTCAATCGGTACAAAAACAGTTGGCTTTTGTTCGTTTCTCACTAATTTTAGCCACCTATTTTACGCTGCTTAGCAAGGCGTAATGAGGCACATGGAGCAGTAATGAATTACGATGAATTCAATAAGTTTTGTGGCTCCTTGCTTGCAACGACATACGTAGTTCAATGGGGTAATTCCCATGTTTGGAAAGTCGGTGGAAAAGTTTTTGCTATTGGAGGTTGGACGAACGATAAGCAGCCAGCTTTTACATTTAAAACATCCGAGCAAAATTTTGGTTTTCTGTGTGAATGTGAAGGTTACAAACCAGCACCTTATTTTGCAAATCGTGGCATGAAATGGATCCAACAATTTGGTAGTCATAAAGAAATAAATGACGATTTATGCTATTACCTTACAGAGTCTCACCGGTTAGTTTCACTAGGACTAACTAAAACAAAACAAAAAGAACTTGGTTTAAATCAGGAGTAATCCTCTCATAAGCCATTCAAGAACGGGCGCATAATAGTTGGCTTTTGCTGCTTCGTCGCTTATTCTAGCCAACAATTACTTAGCCGGTTATTTGGGCGTTAGCACACTCACGGAGGAAAAATGTTCTCAATTGATATTTGGATTACATACACACTAGCTTGCATGCTCTTGGTTATATCACCAGGTCCCGACAATATCTTAGCCATTGGCAGAGGTCTTAGCCAAGGTAAGGTTGCCGCTTGCATATCTGGGTTTTCATCTGGCGCTGGAATATTGTTTCATGTATTTACTGCTACTTTCGGACTCACACTACTAATACAAACATCAGAGTTAGCTTTTATTGTTGTAAAGTTAATTGGTGCTTGTTATCTAATATGGTTAGGAATAAAAGTTTTAAGATCTCGTGGTCTTATTAACCTAACACCTGCTGCAAAACAGCCTCTTAAAGTAGTTTTTACAACAGGATTTTTGTCAGCCGCTTTAAACCCAAAACCGGGAATGTTTGTGCTTGCTTTCATCCCTCAATTCGTTAACCCAGAGCTGGGCTCTGTTACGACTCAGATGATTGTATATGGTATTTGGTTTGCATTATTAACAGGAGTAGGATTCTCACTAATGGGTGTTTTTTCATCAAAACTTACAGGTTGGCTACAAAATCGACCTAAAGTTATAAATGGTTTAAATATCGGTGCTGGTTTAACCTTCATAACATCAGGGGTAGCTGTTGCAGCGCTAAAGCAGCGCTAGTAGATATCATCCATAGAAGCTGTTTAACAAGGACACAGATATGTTTATCGGAAATAGTAAAAATGTAATTACCCCTTGTGTAGGACAATGCGACCTAGACGAAAATAAAATTTGTATGGGGTGCTATAGGTCTGTATCAGAGATTGCGGGTTGGATGGACAAGTCTGAAGACGAAAAAATAGCTATAGTGATAAGATGTAAAAAAAAGATAGCACTGCATTTACAATGTAGTGAAAAATAATATCAAGCCGATAAATTAAAATATAAGTAACTGAAGCGGGACTGCAAAAGTTTGCTCTGTTTCGCTTCACATTTTAGCTAGCAATTATTCGCCTATAAAATGGGCGTTATGAATATCGTAATTCAACACTATTGAGAACTTTATGAGCAATATAATTCTAGAATCAGTAATTACTTGCCCCGAATGTGGCTTTATTAAAGAAGAAGTTATGCCTACAGATGCTTGCCAATATTATTATGAGTGCACCGCATGTCACACAGTAATTAAACCACTTGCTGGTGATTGTTGTGTTTATTGCTCATTTGGTACGGTTAAGTGTCCTCCAATTCAAGAAAATGGTACTTGTTGTGATTAATTCATACAAGCTAATAAATCAGGACAAATACATTTATCAGCTTAATGCAACGTTATGCGTATAAGGAAAGTGATGTACAATCCTCGGAGTATAGAAGGTCAATATGATTGGTTAGACGAAACAGGTGTGAAAATTTATACTATTTCTACGACTAATAGTGCTGTTGACCAAACAAAATATTTTCAGCGCCTTAAAAAAGTGAAATCTGATCGTGACATCGATTGGTTAAATACCCCTGCTTTTGTTATTTTTCATGACGGTGCTAGCTGCGATTATTTGGTTTTAATTTGGTGGCAAAATGACAACGAATTGTTTACTTCTGTGTCCGTGAAAGCTGAAGGGGAATGGAAAGAAGATCCTGCTAAATACTCTTTTTGCTTATACGATTTAGAAATAATGTGGACTGAGCGAAATATTTATATAAAAACAATAGATTGTGATTTACCATCATTGCAGAAATATCAAGTTTCGCGCTAATGGTCGCATAGCAAGAATTTAAAACGGATAAATAGTTGGCTGTCCTTTACTTCGCCACACAGTTTTAGCAAACAATTATCAGCCTCTTAAATGGGCATTATAACTTAGGGAGAGTATCGTGATAAACAAAGGGAGTTGCTTGTGTAATCAAGTTCAATATGAAATAGATGGTGAATTTGACGATGTACTAAATTGTCATTGTAGTATGTGTCGAAAATTGCATGCATCCGCGTTCAGAACAAGAGCAAAAATTAAAACAGAAAGCTGGAAAACTATTCAGGGTGAAAAATTCATAAAGTTCTATGAATCATCTCCGGGTGAGCATAAAAGTTTTTGCTCAGAGTGTGGATCTAGTTTATTTACAAAATTTGATGCTTATCCAAATATTTTAGGTTTTCCACTCGGCACCTTAGACACAGACCCTAAAGTAAAACCAACTCGTCATGTTTATGTCGGTAGCAAAGCGGCTTGGCATCAAATTACAGATAATTTACCCCAACAACAAGGATTTGAGTAAAGTAAGTTATAACAGGCATGTAAACGGACTTTTCGGTTGGCTCAGCTCCGCTTTCTACACATTTTAGCAAACAATTATCAGCCTCTTAGTTGAGCGTTATGTTTTAGGAAATACATGGAAATTAATCAATCAGCAGAGGCCGGTCAGGCTGTTTATACGAAAAAAACACTTTATATTTATGATTTGTGGGTACTTGGGTTTTCTAATTATTTTCTATGGAAATGTCCAACAAAAATCCTGAGAAACATGTTTCGAAAGCATGTAACATTAAATCATCTAGATGTTGGCGTTGGCTCTGGATATTACCTTGACAAGTGTTTAGAAAATATTGAGCGAAGGGTCGGTTTATTAGACTTAAATAATAATAGTTTAAACGCAGCTTCTACTCGAATTAGTCGTTTCAAACCTGAAATATATTGTGATAATGCGCTTGAACCATTAAATACTAAATGTGAAAAGTTTGACTCCATCAGTATCAATTATTTACTGCACTGTCTTCCCGGCTCTATGAAAGAAAAAAGTATTATGTTTAAACACTTGGAAGTACTATTAAATGATCAAGGTGTTTTATTTGGTAGTACAATTTTAGGTAAAGATTCAAATGTTAGTTATTTTGCAGGAAAGTTAATGGCACTTTATAATAATAAAGGCATTTTTGATAATTCATCTGACGATTTGCAAAGTTTAGAATCCTCACTAAAACAGTACTTTAAAAACGTAGAAATAACAGTAATAGGATGTGTAGCAATTTTCTCTGCACAAAAACTATAATACATTCAAATAAATAAGTTGGTGGTTTTCACTTTGAATAAAATTTTAACCAACTATATTTAATTGCTTAACTTGGCGTTAACGGCTTTATCATGGAGCGGAATATGAACATAGCAATATCGATACTTCTGCTAATTGTGGGTGTAATAAATTTCTTGCCCGTAATAGGAGTTCTTTCAGCCGAAAAGTTGTCAGGGGCTTATTCTGTAGAGTTAATAGGTAACGATATAATTATCTTAATGCGTCATCGGGCTTTACTCTTTGGCCTTGTTGGCGGATTCATACTTTATTCAGTGTTTAAGCCTTCTTACCAATCAGCAGCAATGGTCATGGCAGCAATTTCTATGCTGGGTTTTTTATATTTTGTTTGGGCAAGCGGTGATTACAATGCTTCAATATCCAAAATCGCGATGATCGATTTGGTAGGTATTGTATGTTTAGTTATAGTATCAGTTCTAAAATATGTCACTAGAAACAGTTAACAAGGCATTATCGATACAAAATATAGCCCAAAACATTAATTCGATGTTAACTCCTAATGACCGAATAATGTTGCAATTAAAGTTTGCTTCACACTTTAATTAACTATCTAGTCACTTCAACGGGATAATCCATTGCAACCCATTGTGGTATACCTGAATGGCTAACACATATAATATTTTCTAGCCCCTCTTTAGTCAGGTTGATCAATGCCGCTTGAGCTCTACGCCCTGAATGGCAGTAGAGATAGATATGTTTAAAGCCTTTAAGCTCTTCTAGATGTTGTAATTCAGTTCCAAATGGTATGTTTAGACTGTGAGGGACATGCCCTTCTATAAATTCTTCTTTTGTCCGGTTATCTATAATTAGGTTATCGGGGTTTTCTTGTTGCCAGATGTTATACAACTCACTCATAGAGAAGTCATCACTAATATGAACATTAGGATTAAAATTGATACCACAGCTTTCATTTGCGGGTACCGCTACATTTATTTTAGCTGGTAAATCCAAGTTCAGGTGATTCATGATTTGTATAAAATCGTCCAGTGATTTTTGCAAACCAATTCGAGGGTTCCACTTTTTCTCTTCGGCAATGGTCGAGCAAATATTGCCATTATAATCATGACCAGGGTAAATGATCGTATCATCCGCTAAGCTAAAAAGTTTTTTGGTTATGCTATTGTACAAATCTTTTGGATTACCTTGTTGAAAATCTGTACGGCCACAGCCTCTTATTAACAACGTGTCTCCTGTGAAAGCCATTCCGTCGACATAATAACTCATACAGCCGTTAGTATGACCTGGTGTTCTTATTGCCCTGATATTGTATTGGCCAAGAGGAAGGACATCTCCCTCTTTAACTTCAATATCAATAGACTTAACTGCGGCATATTGACTGTAAACAATCTTTGCACCCGTTAATTGCCGCAATAAACCAGCAGAGCTGACATGGTCGGCATGAATATGTGTTTCAATGATATATAACAACTCAATACCCAACTCTCCAATAAATTTCAGATCACGATCTAGTTGTTCTTCAACTGCGTCAATAATCGCACCTTCATGGGTATTGGGGTCAGCCAACAGGTAGGTATAAGTACAGCTACTTCTATCAAACATTTGTTTTACATATAAAGAATGTTGGCAACTCGCTATTGTCATGACTATACTCCAATACCCCTGTTTTATCTCAAAGTATAGCCAGTGCATTGAGTAATGGTAGTTTTAACTATGATTAGATTTGTATTGTAATTAAGGATAGAAATTGATTAATAACTCTTTATTTAAAACAATCATTCTTACTGGTTTAGCATTAATTGCATTTGCCGCTAACTCGGTTTTATGTCGTTTGGCGTTGGATAATGAGGCAATTGATGCATCAAGCTTTACTGTTATTCGATTACTATCTGGCACCATTGTTCTTCTAATAATCATAAGCACTACTCGAAGGAATAGTAGAAACACTGCCAGAACATCTACTAAAGGAAGCTGGACTGCCAGCTTGATGTTATTCATCTACGCCACAACATTTTCCTATGCTTATATTTCGTTGGATACAGGTACTGGCGCTCTTATTCTATTCGGCTCAGTTCAGATCACAATGATATTACTATCTCTTATTTCGGGGACAAGGTTGCATATTACTGAATGGGTTGGCGTAGTTATTGCCTTTGCAGGTTTTATTTATCTCATTCTGCCAGGAGTTACTACACCATCAGTTATCGGGTTCACGCTTATGACGGTAGCTGGAATTTCATGGGGTATTTATACTTTGAAAGGACGTGGTTCGAAGAGTCCGCTTATGGACACCGCATATAACTTTTTTAGAACTACCCCGCTTGTTGTGCTATTAGCCATTTCTACAATTAATAACATAAACTATTCATCTGAAGGCATAATATTGGCTTTGTTATCTGGTGGTATAACATCTGGAATCGGTTATACCATTTGGTATATCGCTCTTGGTGGACTTTCTTCTACACAAGCAGCCGTTCTTCAACTGTCTGTCCCAGTTATTGCCGCCTTGGGAGGCATTATATTTGTGTCTGAAACAATCACATTTCGCCTTACAATTTCAGCAGCTATGGTTCTTGGCGGTATATTAATAGTAGTTTTGGGTAAATATTTTTCCACCCAACATAAGTCAGCCGCGAAAACATAACAAATGATTCAAGTTGTGGCTTCCGCTTTACTGCGGTCACTTAACTAGAACGTTATCGATAAAATCTAATCCCAATCAATTAAAGGCAGTTGATGCTTAAGGTCTCGAATATGGCATGAATTAAAGTTTTGTAAAGGTCGACTCTATGATCACACAGATGATATTTAAACTTTTCTGGTTGAATTTCAAACAATTCAATGCATTTTAATATGGTGTGCTAAGCTATAAAAATGAGTTGCATTAACTATAATGGCAAGTTTACATGGGAAAAAATACGATAAGTGAATCTGCAAGTACTAAAGCTATTAGCAATATAGTAAAAAAAATTGATACTTCATCACCACTAAAAGATTCTGTATACGAAGAAGCAGCCGATTATTTTGCCCAATTACCCGAGATAGAAAAAAACTTAGCAACATTGCATCAGAACTTAACAACTGCACAGCAAAATTTGTCCGCTAATAGCAAACCAGACAACGTAAAAAAACTGAAACATAAGATAGAACAGAATCTTAAAAAAATTAAATTGTTTGAATCTAAACGGGATGAAGAACGGTTGGCTCGCTTACATAAACTAAAAAGTATATGCGATGAAATTTTATCTCTCTGTATTGGTCAAAACAGGGAAGACACCAATAAAAAATTTGCTAAGTTACTTGGTACCCTATCGTTAAGGACGCCTGAAGGAATAAATCTTGCTTTGCAGTACAATCGACAAAGTCAGCACTTATACCAAGCCGTACTCAGTTTGAAACTGCTTGATCAACTACTCGAAGATAAACAAATGGGCAATGAGTATATTCTGAAACGAACCTTGCCAGATGATACTGAAGAAATCCCCTTTAGGTTGGAAGTACAAACCCCCTTATTAATGACTTCTCTATTACACAATGTGGGTATTTGCCACCCTGTTGCACAACAGATATTGAAAGGAGAATCGGGAGATGCCGATGAATTCAGAGTATTAAGCACCGATGAAAGGTTAGCCTTGTTAAAGTGCAATTATCAACAAACGTTAAATTATCTAAAGGATGGTTTGGGGGGTGATAAATATATAGGAGGCTCAAAAGCAGAAAGAGAGGTATTTGATAAGAAAGACAAAGAAAAAACTGCCTTTATTCGTTTGTTGTTGAAAAGCTCCCTCAAACCCAAACAGGGCATTGGCAACCTAATTAAGGTCCCTCAAATTTACACTTCAGTGGTTCTATCCACCAAACGAAATTTTACTTATGCCTCACTTCCCAAAGGGTTTCAAATGCTAAACAAAGGCGTTGAAAGGGGTATTATTAACAAGCAAGTGGTTGAGAGTTTACTCAAAATAACGGGCATCTTTCCTCAAGGCTATGGCGTTACTTATATCCCCAAAAGCTCGGAAGGATATGATTTGGATAGATACGAGTTCGCTATAGTAAATACACTTTATCCTCAAGAGCCATACAACCCTATTTGCCGTATTGCCACCAAAAACCTGGTGTTTAACTCAACAGGGGCTGACCTCTGTATAGAGCCAGGGAATAACTTATATTTCCCCGATGCACGAAAAAAATTGACAAAAGTTAGCCCTGAAAGACTCAAAGAAATACTGAGTAAACTCTGGAGCAACTTTGAAGTGCGACAAGAGCAACACGATTTGATCCCAAAGTGTTGGCACCCTTATGAATATTTTTCTTTTGCAAAACAGCAAAACATGTGGAACAAGGTCATGACTGATGACTGAAAATAGACGAAAAGTAGAAGCTAAACTTCAAGAAATACTGAAAGAGTTAACCCTAGCTCAGCTAATAACTTTCGCTGGCTGTGAAAATTAATTATAAAAGTAACAATGATATAATAGGATTCTTTTATTGTTGGGAGAAATAATATATAGCTTTGAGAGTTAATTACCAATTAAACCACAGATATCATAATAGGTATCTTTCAAGATGCTTTGTAGGCTGATAACCATTGATAAGCATCATTACAACTTGAAATTAGTTTGGCTGGCTCTATGTTGTAAGTATGAATGTAAATATTAATAACCCCCCAGTTTCCTTCTGTATACGCAATGACAAAGTCTAAGCACTCTGCCAAGTTACCCGTTTTCTCGGTTAAAGCGGTATTTATTTCTTCTGCAAGTGGTAGCGATAATAAAATGTTCTCCATCGGTCTATCTAGGATAGCATCAAGGGTAGAAAATAATCCGGTTAAAAAGGCATACTCTGAGAGTTGATTTAACCCCATTATTTTAGCGAATGTTTCACAAAGTCTAGCTCTTAGAATAGTGTTTTGAATAAGTACTGTTGGCTTTTGTGGGTTGAGTTTGGCCATAACTATCAAACAAATAAATTTGCGTAATTGGATTTCTCCTAAATAGGCAATCGCTTGCTTAATAGATTTGATCTCTGAGGTGTGACAGAACCAGACAGAGTTAACAAAACGCAACAATTTGTAGGTTAAATCCATATCATGTTCAAAATAACGTTCTAATTTTCTGTAGCTATAACCTTCTTTCATCACCTCACTATAAATAGACATCAAAAAAGGGTGTGATGACCCTATTTCAATATTTACGAGTATTTCTGGTTTATAAAAAAAATATCCTTGATAATATTCAAAGCCAAGAGCTTTAGCCTCTATAAACTCCTCATATGTTTCTACTTTTTCAGCTAATAGTTTAATTTTGTGTTGTCGAAAGAGAGGTAATAAATGAGTAATAGAGGATAGCGGAGTTTCGATAATGTCAATTTTTATTAACTTAACAAAAGGTAAAAATCGCTCCCATGAGGGACTGTAAATGAAATCATCGAGAGCCAAGGTAAAGCCTTGATGGAAAAGTTTAGCTAAGATCTCAAAGTTTTCATCACTTGGTTCAGCTGTTTCGAGTACTTCTACAATAATATTTCTATATGGAACCATATTCACCAAATGCTCGGATAGTATAGCCATTGGAAAGTTGATTAATGCAGGTTTTCCTTCCGTCATTTCATCGAGGCCGATGCTGAGATAACTGTTAATTAATAATTTAGCCGTGGCGATATCTGGTGCAACATCAGTGGGGAAACAATTCTTTTTGCTATCCCTAAACAGTAATTCGTAAGCAACAACTTGTTTTTTTGCATTAAGAATAGGCTGCCTTGCAGTATAAATTTTCATTTCAACTTTCCTTATTACTTCACCTGCTATAGAAGTAAGCATAGCCTAGTTTATGCGAACAGTATGAAATGACGAGCCTTTTACACCATATTTTATGTGAAATTGAAATGTATTAGTGTCAGCTTTTAAGTTAGCGTTAGCAGGGATGAATTTGGTTCACAAAAACCGATCGCTTTGTGGCGAAGTGACGATTATTATAATTAATTAAATTGGATTTTTGTTAACTCGAGGGAAAAGCTAATAAAGTCCTAAGCGGAAGTTGTGCTAAACCCCGAACTTCCGTTGTTGGGTAATAGCCGTCATGTGATGTAAGTACGGCAAAACTAATGCTGCCCTTTCTTTCCGTCGGTTTTTTTTACAGTTATTACTTCTAAAACCTACAATTCCTATATATATTTTCTATCTAGTTGAATCGCCACATATAATTTTTTTTGGAATGATTTATGCTTTTTAGTAGGTAGCTTGTTCTAAAGTAGAGTCTTGCTTTATGTTCAATTTATAGCCGAGAGCTAACCTCTCAGGTGACGTACCCTTTATTAAAAGTGGTGTAGCTCAATGAATCTATCAAGATTGAAAAAAACGTTATCAAATATCCACCGTAGACGGCGAACTATAGAGAGCTACGAATGGTGGGATTACCTCAATTACGCACAAAAGTTTTCAGTTAGTTCTTTATACCAATTTGGATATGAAATTAACTTTGTTCGACAGGTTGAAAACTCAAGTATTGTTTTTATGTCACTTGATAACAATAAAGCGACTGTTGATCAAGATGGTCTAATAGATATACATCCAGATATAAAAACTCGTAGATAATTATACATCACATAATTAATAAACCTGATAGGATGAAGCCGCTAACGCGCATAAATCACCGTACTCAGGTGACGAAAAAGAATTGTTTTTTGACGATTTTATTGAAATTTTTACTAACGGCAGTATTTGGTTCTATACTTTTTTTAATGAAACAAACCTTTTGTTTAATTCAAGCGCTTCTTTTTCTCTAAAAGATTCAATCAGATCATTAACGGCTTTTTCACGTTGAGACTTTGAGTCATTAGGAACTAATCTACAAAATTTTACCGCCTCTATTGCTCGATGATTACCATAAATAGTTAATACTTGTTTCAAGAACTCTTTATTTAATGAAAAAGAATTACTTATATAGTCCAGCATACTCATAAAGCTTGTGAAGACAAGTCCGTCAAACTCAAGCTTTTCATCAATTGATATATTTTCAATAGGAATTCCATCGATACATAACTCCCAACCACTATAATTGACTCGATCTTTAGCAATTAAATACATTGGCCAACCGCTTTTTTTAAACCCATCAAATGCTCCACCATTTAAATCTGATTCCTGTAGCTCCTTTTCTGTCCAATTTGCCCCTATCGATAACTCTTTAGCGCTCCGTATTACTATTTTTTCTTTGATTAGTTCTTCAAGTTTTACTAATGAACTAACATCGTTGTGGCACCTATAAGATTTGCATTCATCACAAATTGGCATATTGACTGAATAATTATTCTGAGCTGTTGATAATGTGGTTACAATTGTTTTGTGAGAACCCTCTCCACAAAACCAACAAGTAAAGCGACAATCGAACGGTATATCAAGATTCAGCACATCCATGCAATTTTGACCTTTATATTAAACTTCACTTTCATTAAACAATACCTAGAATAAAAAACGCTATAATTGACGGAACTATAGCATCATTAATAACTAAAGCTACAAATGAGCGGTTACCTTATTTGAGGTTTACTAAAAGGCTATTTATGTCACACAGCTGGCATTAGCTAATAAGTAAAGAACAGTTCAATTACTGCGCCATTCTTAAAGTTGACAAAACGCATCTTTGATTGTTTTTTGAGCTATAATAAAGCTATTCATTATCAGTATGTGACGAATCAAATGAGTCACAGTAATCTAGGATTGATAGGTGATTAAAATGATTACAATCGGCTCAGCTGCAAAAAATTCCAATAGTCTATTTCAATTGAGAAAAAGCCATGAAGCAACTCTTAATGCTAGTAATAAGTTAACCTCAGGTAAGCGAATTAATAGTGCAAAAGATGATCCAACAGGTTTTGCAATATCATCATTAATGACATCCCAGATCAGAGAAAGTAATCAGTCTATTAGAAATGCAAATGATGGCATTTCTTTAAACCAAGTTGCTGATGGTGCTTTGGCTAGTGCATCAGAATCATTGCAACGAGTTAGAGAGTTAGCTGTTCAAGCAAGTAATGGCACTTTGAATGATTCAAATAGACAAAGTATTCAAGCAGAAATTAATCAGTTAACCGATCATATTAACGACATTAGCAAAAATACCACATTTAATGGTATTAACGTTTTTAATGAAAATAAATCATTGAATATTCAGGTAGGCTCTGAACAAGGGATATCAATAGAACTAGCAAACTTGGCTGAACAAGAATATTCTGCAGAAACGCTATCATCTGCTAGTGATACAATTGGTGAAATTGATAATGCTCTCCAACAAATTAATGAAGATAGAAGTAGAATAGGCGCTACCCAATCACGGTTTATCTCAACAATCAATAACTTGTCTGATGCGATTATTCAATCAGAAAGCGCACGTTCACGCATTGAAGATGCCGACTATGCGCAATCAGTTTCTGAACTTATTAAGGCACAACTTACTGAAAAAGCTAATAACATTATGTTAGTTAAAGGGCGTGAATCAGATAAAGCGATGATTAATCAAATATTGGGGAGTTAAATACTTTTGGCAGAAATGCAGTGTTTATCTATAGTCGTTTTAACACCCCGTAATCCTGCCTATAGCTCTCGTAAATCTTTCCTTAATATTTTGCCCACTGTAGATTTAGGTAATTCATTTAAAAAGGTCACTTTTTTGGGTATTTTATAAGGCGTTAATAAGCGCCTACAATGATCAATCACATCTTGTGAAGACAAGCTTTGTTCTACGGATGTAGTCACATAAGCAGATACGGACTCTCCTGATTTTTCACAGGGTTCACCTATGACGGCAGCTTCTAAAATATCTGGATGTGATACCAATATATTTTCAATTTCATTAGGATAGACATTAAAACCAGAAACAATAATCATATCTTTTTTTCTATCAACAATACGAAAGAAACCATCATCCTGCGCAATGGCTATATCGCCTGTTTTAAACCAACCATCACTATTAAGTACCTCTGCTGTTTCTTTTGGTTGCATCCAATATCCTTGCATAACCTGAGGACCACGTACTACAATTTCGCCTGCTTCACCCTGCTCAACTTGCTGCTCATTTTCATTCCATAGCTGTACTTCTGTCACCTTTAGTGGCAAACCTATGCTACCAATTTGCTCTTTACCCGGCGGATTCAATGTCACTACAGGCGAAGTTTCAGATAAGCCATATCCTTCAGAAATGGTACAGCCCGTAAGTTTTTTCCAACTGCCTACTGCAGCAGAAGTTAACGCTGCACCACCACTAATAGTCAGTTTAAGTTGTTTAAAATCAACTTGTTTTATACGCTCATGATGACTTAAACCGATAAACAAAGTGTTTATGCCACAAAACCCTGTGATTAGGTGCTCATTTAGGGTATTTACAAAGCTATCTAAATCTCTAGGGTTAGGAATCAATACATTACAATTTCCCTGAGTGAATACCCATAGGTTAAGTAAAAATGCATAAACATGATAAAGCGGTAGCGGCGTTACAAATATCTCTTTCTCAACGTTGGTAACGTGCGATAAACGCTCAGATGTCTGTTCAAGATTACTTAACAAATTACCATGAGTTAATACCGCTCCTTTTGATAAACCTGTGGTGCCGCCTGTATATTGAATTGCCGCAATGGTATTTAAAGTGCTGTCTTGGGCTAGGCTGTTGAGTTTTTTATCTGACATCAATATATCGATTAAACTCACCAAATTTACATTTTCAAAATGGGGTGAACTACTTTCATTAGTTGAATACTGCGGTTTAATTAAATCCATAATTTGCGTTGTAATAACCGTTTCAATTTCTGTGACAGAAATAATATGCTCAAGCTTAGGTAGCATATCTCCCAAAATTATCAGCGCCTTAGCACCAGAATCACTAAATTGATGTTGCATTTCTCTAGCGGTATACAAAGGGTTAGTATTGACCAGCACCAACCCTGCCCGCAATACAGCATAAGCCGCAATAGGATATTGAATTATATTAGGCAACTGAATCGCTACCCTATCACCTGTTTTTAAACCTGCATCATTGACTAAATAGCAAGCTAACGACAATGATTTTTTATCAACCTCTGCAAATGTCATTGATTGCCCTAAACATGAATAGGCGTTTAAATCAGCATAAGTCACCATAGCCTGTTCTATTATTTTCGCTAGGTTAATGTGATTCAAGGAAAGCTTTGATTTATTAGTGGTTACCAACTTGCTTGTTATTTTCATTGAGATTCCTTTATTTCTTTATGAATAATTTATAGATAAGGTGATGAATTTTTTTTCCATACGGAGGAAATATCATCGAGTTAAAACTTAAACGACCACGAGTAAATATGGGTTTAGCCTTTGACAGGGCTAAAAAGCCTTCTTGACCATGATAGTGACCCATACCTGAATCTCCTACGCCGCCAAAAGGCAAATCATCTTGTGCAACATGAAGTGAGGCATCATTAATACAAACGCCACCGGCTTTAGTCTGTTGAATAACTTGTTGTTGTGTGTTTTTATCAAAACTCATTAAATAAAGTGCTAATGGTTTCGGTCGGTCGTTTATATAATTAATGGCTTGTTGAAAACTCTTATAACCAACAAGGGGTAATAACGGACCAAAAATCTCTTCTTGCATCACTAACATTTCATCCTTAATATCAGTGATTAAAGTCAACGGAATTTTTCTTTTGCTCACGTCTTGGTTTTGAGCATTCCTTTCCTCTTTTAACGACTGAACTGTGGCACCTTTTTTCTTTGCATCAGCCAGTAAACTTAGCAAACGGTTGAACTGTGCATCGTTAATTATCGAACTGTAATCAGCATTATCGATAACACCTTCATACATTTGATTGAATTGTTGATGTAAAGCATTCACCAATTGCGGTATTTTTTCTTCTGGACAGAGAACATAGTCAGGTGCAACACAGGTTTGTCCTGCATTAATGGTTTTAGCCAAAACAAAGCGTTCAACCGCCATGTCAATATCGATATTTTCATCTATAAGTACCGGCGACTTCCCCCCTAACTCAAGCGTAACAGGAGTGAGATTTTTAGCCGCTGAACTCATCACTTTACGCCCTACAACAGTTGATCCTGTAAAAACTAGGTGGTCGAAATTCAAGCCACTAAAATGAGCAGCAACCTCTGTCCCACCATCGACCACTGTCACTTTATCAAGTGAGAAAATACTCGTTATAAGTTGCTTCATGACCTTATTAGTTGCTGGAGTATATTCAGACATTTTAATAATCGCACGATTACCTGCACTAAGTGCTGTAATCAGGGGTCCTAAAGCAAGAAATATAGGATAATTCCACGGAGTAATAATGCCAACAACACCAAGTGGTTGATAAAACACTTGAGCCTTTGCTGGCTGAAATAACACGCCAACATGACGCTTTGATGGTTTCATCCAATGCTTAATATGCTTAATAGCATACTTAGCGCTTAATACTGTGGTAAGAATATCGCCAAACTTTGTATCATCCTCACTACGATGACCAAAGTCTTTTTTTATCGCAGATAATAGTTGAGACTCAAAACTTAATACGGCTTTTTTAAGCTGTTTAATATCATGCACCCTTGCCGATGCACTGGGGTAAGGATCAAACTTGACTGCTTTTTGTTGTTGAACAAAAACATGATCTAAGGATGTAATTTCTTGTTGATCATAAATTTCACTATAAGGATTATTCGCCATAACGTTCTCTTAATTTTAAGCCTTTTCAATGTACACAAAGATATAAAGCTTACTTTTTCGAGCCATCAGTGTAATGAAAGTCAATGTCAGACTCCTGACTTTAGGTGTCAATTTTTTATCTTTGTCGCTTATTTATGCTTATACCAAGTCTATTAAGTTATTTCACACTCAGCGAGAATTAAAAGGCTTAGAGGCAAGGCATTGATTGAAGAGAATGGTTACTCCCTTATCAAAATCAATAACGCAGCATGTAAGCCTTTTAAACTCGCCCTTCGGGAGTTTGTCAGAGGCCCACTAACTGCACAAAATTCATTTAATTTAGAGTGACTAGATCTAAACAAATTTAATTTGTTATTGAACCACTGACATAGCTCTGAGGTGGGAATAAATTTAATAGAATTGGTATTAATCATCGATCTTGAAAAATGACTTAAATGTTACGAAGAGAAAATTTGTCGTTAAGTAACCAATTATTGTCAGATAGGGGCAGTAAATTTTGTATTTGTTTTTATACTATAAATGCAAAATTTGACATTGAAGAGATAGCCAATGCGCGTATTATCAATTTTAGCAATAACATTATTATCAGCATGCCAACCTTCCCAAAACGAAATTGTGCAGCAAAAAGAAGCGCATGGCTCTGTTTCATCTTCAACGCTTCAAGCACATCAAGCCATCAACCAAAAACTTAATTTCAAAGATCAGCAAGATTTTGAACAAGCAAACAAAGGGTTAATTGCAAAAGCCCCCATGCAAGCTATTTTAAATACAGCCAATGAAGTAGTTTGGGACAACTCGGCATATAGCTTTATCCAAGGTGATGCCCCTGATACCGTTAACCCCAGCTTATGGCGACAAGAAAAGTTAAATAATATTCGCGGATTATTTAAAGTTAGTGACGGTGTATATCAAGTTCGCGGTTTTGACTTTGCTAATATGTCTATTATTGAGGGTGAAAGCGGTTGGATTATTGTTGACCCACTAACCGCTAAAGAAACAGCCCAAGCCGCGCTTAAATTTGCTCAGCAGCATTTAGGCGTAAAACCAATAAAAGCGATTATTCTAACTCATGCTCATATTGATCATTTTGGCGGTGTTTTAGGGATTGTTTCTCCTGAAGAAATAGAAAAACAGGGTATACGTGTTATCGCGCCTGAAGGTTTTATGGAAGCCGCTACCAGTGAGAATATCATTGCTGGTATTGCTATGGCTCGTCGATCAGCTTATATGTACGGTAAAAACTTACCAAGAAATAGCCAAGGGCATATAGGGTCAGGATTAGGCACCGGCCCAGCTTTTGGTCGCTTTAGTATTGTCTCGCCAACAGAATTAATCTCCAGCAATAACACCAACAAAACGATTGATGGTATCGACTTTGTTTTTCAAAATGCATCCGGCACGGAATCAATTGCCGAGCTGACTTTTTATTTGCCAGAGCTTAAAGTTTTTTGCGGCGCAGAGCTAGTGACTCGAAATATGCATAACCTTTATACCTTACGCGGAGCGCAAGTGCGTAATGCTTTGGACTGGAGTAATACCATAGATGAAGCATTACAAATGTTTGCTCAATCCGATATTTATTTTGGCAGTCATCATTGGCCTATTTGGGGAAATGACAAGGTTAAAACTTTCTTAGCTAATCAAAGAGATCTTTATAAATATATTCATGACCAAAGTGTACGTTTGCTCAATCAAGGCTTAACGGCTAATGAAATCGCTGAACAATTAACCTTGCCAGAATCATTAGCAAGCTATTTTGCCAATAGAGGTTACTACGGCAGTTTAAGTCATAATGCCAAGGCGGTATATCAATACTATATGGGTTGGTTTGATGCTAATCCTGCACACTTAAACCCTCTTACCGCATCCGAGTCATCAAGAAAATATGTAGAAATGATGGGCGGGGAAGATAATATACTCATCAAAGCCAAGACATCATTTTCTCAAGGTGACTACCGTTGGGTAGCTGAATTATTAAATCATATTATTTTTTCGAACCCAGACAATACTGAGGCAAAATCCTTACTTGCCAGAACCTACGAGCAATTAGGTTATCAAGCAGAATCAGCACCATGGAGAAATTTTTATTTAATGGGGGCGCAAGAGCTTAAACAAGGCGTATCAGATAAAGGCATTGACTTAGCGAGTATGGAAGAGATCTTAAAAAACACCCCTGTTACTAAATTTTTTGAATCTATGTCGGTTCGCTTAAATAGCGAAAAAGCTCAAGACGAAGTGTTCAATATTATTTTGAATTTTACCGATATCAATCAGAGTTATTTATTGAAACTAAATAACTCTGTATTACATCATTATGTGCTATCAAAAGGCGAAATCAGTCAGGAATTGACTGGTAACAGTGAAGCTGAAATTAACGCAAGCTTGTCACTAACCCATAGCCTTTTTGTTAAAATTCTTATTGGTAAAGCCGGTATTAAAAACACGTTATTTTCAGACGATCTTTCAGTTGACGGTAGCATTATTGACTTAGTTAACTTTTTTAGACTATTCGACACCCCAGCAGGAAACTTCAATATAGTAACGCCCTAAACTCCCCCTATTGGTATAAGCAATGGCAAAGATTGTCATCTTGGACATAGCCTTTGTCATTTGATGCCCAGTAAAATTTATTTAGTAATGACATGATGTAGTTATAGTTTAAATGAAAGGAAAGTGAATGTTTTTCATTAAAGTTGCTTTTTATAAAATATTGATGGCTGGCCTTAAGCTTGCTGTTAAGTTTATTCCACAACCACAACCGATTATTTTTTCGGGAAAGAACTCATCATTAGAGCTTGCGCAACTAATGATTAATCAAGATTTTAAGCGAGTGCTTATTGTCACCGATAAAGTACTTAACCAATTAGGCATTGCTAATGATATTTGTCGGTTATTACAACAGCACAATATCGAGGTTGTTTTTTATGATCAAGTAACGCCTGATCCGAGTGATATTATTGTAGAGCAAGGGGTAAAAGCAGCGAAAGTTCATCAGTGTGATGTGGTGCTTGGCTTAGGTGGCGGCTCTTCTTTAGATGCTGCAAAAATGATTGCCGTATTGGCCAAATCGACTAAAACCGTTAAAGATGTCGCCGGTTTATTAAAAATAAAACAACATGGCTTGCCTTTGTTTCTCCTACCAACCACATCAGGCACGGGTTCAGAAGTGACGATGGCTGCAGTGATTACTGACAGTGTTAACAACACTAAATTATTGGTGATTTCACCTAAAACAATGCCTATGACAACCGCGCTTGATCCAGTGTTAATGCAAGGCATGCCTGCAAAAATCACCGCAGATACTGGCTTTGATGCCCTAACCCATGCCATTGAATCGTATTTATCTACCCATGCTAATGAGCAAACTAACCGTTACGCGCTTATTGCTATCAAACTTATATTTAAACAATTACCTGTGGCTTATCAACAAGGAGATAACCTTGAAGCTAGACAGTCATTAGCGTTAGCTTCTTGTTATGCGGGTTTGGCTTTTACTAAAGCTGGCCTTGGTTATGTGCATGCTATTTCTCATCAAATAGGCGCTAAGTATCATTTACCTCATGGCATGACAAATGCTTCTGTTCTGCCTTTAGTGTTAAATTTTACCGCAAAGGCTTCACAGCAACGTTTAGCTGAATTGGCAAACGCAATTGGCCTTGATACAACAGGATTTACTTCGTCCGAAAAGGCTGAGTCATTTATCCAAGCGGTTAAGTCGTTACAAAAAGAAGTCGCTATTGAAAGTACTTTATCAGCTATTGTTACTGAAGATGTTAATGCCTTGGCAAAAGCGGCACTAAAAGAAGCGCATTACCTCTACCCTGTTCCTAAATACCTAGATGTATCAGCGTGTGAAAAGTTGATTAAGCAATTGATCCCCGTCAGCTAAAATTCAAAATCACAACAGAAAATAAGTATTCAACTAATATCAAACTAATACTAAATTAATATTAAATAAGTAGTTCAAAAGGAAAATATAATGATTAAAACAGATGATTTTAAAATTAACACCTTGAGAATAAAACCAATAGTCAAAGTGGTTTTATTCTCAAGTGTTTTAGCACTGACTAATTCGGCCATGGCGAACAATATTCTTAAAGCCTTTAAAGTAAACAATAATTTGTCTGTTGAAGCGATAAAAGCAGCTGACGATAAAGCCAAAGAAGAATGGGCTTACAGCGTTGGCATTCAAGCATTTATGTTTACTGTGCCTATGGTAATGCATGATGTGCAACGTGATATTCGCATGAACTTACCACTGATTGAGAAAATTAAACACAAGTGCCCTTGCGCCCCTTTTGGCCAATGGGGACATTCAAGTAACTTAGCAACCTCTGATGATGTCATGCCATACACACCTAACAGAGATACGGTATATTCAGGTTTAGGTGCTTATTTAGGGGAAGAGCCAACTATTCTAGTAGTACCACCGATTAAGGACAGATATTACTCTTTACAAATTGGTGATGCCTATATTGTTAATCAACATTATATCGGCACCCGAGCTACCGGCACTGATGGTGGTAATTATGCCCTTGTTGGTCCTAATTGGCACGGTGAATTGCCAGAGGGTGTGGTTGAACTAAGAATGCCTAATAATTCGGCCTTAGTCGCTCTTCGCATTGCCACATATACGGAAACAGATGAAGATGTCGCATTGGTAAAAGAGTATCAAAAGCAATTTGACGCCATGCCGCTATCTCAATGGGGTGTAGCTAAAGACAAGCGCACTTATAGTTTACCCACACTTGCTGATACCAGTATGAAACAGGGCGAATTGGGTTATTTTATTTATGCGGCTGAGTTATTAAAAGAAAATCCACCGGTAGGTGCTGATAGAACGTTATTAAATACCTTTAAGCATATTGGTTTGTCTGATAGCAAAACTTTTAATCCCCAGTCTTTAGACCCTGCAATTCAACGTGGTTTAGCTCGCTCTGTACAGGCTGGTATTGAAATTATCAAATGGAAAGTGAAGTTTCGCGGCATTCAAAGTGATAACAAGTGGAATGTAGATTTTGTTGGTGGTAGTTATGGCACAGATTATTTAGCACGCGCTGAAGGTGCTGTGCAAGGCTTGTTTGTCCACTCACCTGAAGAAGCAATATATTTTCATAGCTATTCTGATAGCGAGAACGAACCTTTAGTTGGCAAAAGCAACTATAAATTGCACTTTAAAAAAGGCGAGCTACCCAGTACTGCTGAGCATGGCTTTTGGTCAATTACTATGTATGGTGATGACTATCAACTAGTGGCTAATGATATTAATCGTTATTCAATTAGAAAAAGCACAAAAGGATTGAAGTACAATGACGATGGCTCGCTTGATCTTTATATTCAAGCGAAACCACCAGAAGGGCTTGAATCGAATTGGCTTCCTACCCCTAAGGAAGGTATTTTCAGACTGAACTATCGTGTTTATTTACCTAATCAAGAAGTTCGCCAATGGAGTACGGTAGAGCAATACTTACCGGGTATTGTTAAGCAGAATTAACCAAATAAAAACTTAAACAGAACGACAAACAAAAAGCGATTAACTTATGGTTAATCGCTTTTTATATTCAGAATGGAATACTATCTAACTGCTCATAATATTTGAGGTTTCAATATGATCACTAAATACCATTTGCTGACATTAGGCGTCAACTGTCAAAACATAGTTTGGATTAGATTTTATATCGATAATGTCTAAATTATAGGCTAAAAATTGTTGGACAAAATCAGCGAGGCACAAGCGTTCTCTCAACTATATATAAATGGGTTATGTAGATAAAACTATAACACCGCCAATTATCACCATAAAACACTAACAATTAAACATGTATTTATGAGTCAGGTAAAATTCAGGTAAAAATCAGTGGCACGTCAGGTAATTTAGTTCCTATTTAATTTATACTCTAGTTTTAAAGAATGAACTTTAAATACAACCTTAGTGATATACAAATGGATAAACTGATGAACGTGAAGCAAATTTTAATTATACTTTTTATGTTTTTATTTTCTTTTATAACTGTTTCGGCGAATGAACATAAACCGCTTAAAATGCCGAAAATACAGGTAATACCTCTCCACGACACTCACTCTGACAGAGAATATGAACTTTATATTCAACTGCCGAAGAGCTACTCAAAAAATAACGACCTGAAATATCCGGTGGTTTATATTACTGATGCGAAAGCGCTCTTCAGAATGGTATCAGCTTCTACTGGGCAGCTGATGAGAAATGTTATTTTGGTTGGGATTTCCTATGAAATAGGTATGGGAAGACATGAAAGCAGGGGTCGGGATTACACACCTGCGAAGATAAAAGGCTGGAAAGAACTGACCGGAAAAGCCAACAATCATCTAACTTTTATTCGTAATGATGTAATTAAGTATGTAGAAAACAACTATCGCGCAGACTCTGACAAGCGCACCTATTTTGGTTATTCTCTTGGCGGGTTATTTGGAGCATACGCATTGTTAGCACAACCAGATACATTTAAAAATTATATTCTCGGTAGTCCATCTATTAACTTCGTTGAAAAATATATGTTTCAACTTGAAACTAATATCGCACAGAAACGAAAAGTTCTAAACACTAACGTTTTCCTTTCAGTTGGCGCATTGGAGAAAGATTATGTTGGACCAGTTGAAAAATTTGCATCTAAACTGAAAAGTAGAAATTACCCGAATTTATCTTTAAAGCATGTAGTGATAAATTCTGCTGACCATAGCGAAGCGTTTCCTATGTCAGCAGTACTCGGTATAAAATGGCTAGCAGACTTATATAAATAGAAAAATAAAACACTGTAAGTAATAGCTCATATATCCTACTTATATCTTTATCGTTTTGCTGTTTTTTAATCTAATTATTAAACAGCAAAACGGTAACTTACCTTTCCACATAAAATCTGTTCAATAAGCGAAAATAAGCAGTCAACAATTAACGCTAATAAAGCAGTATTAAAACAGCTTAAAATTGACATTAGAAAAAGTATTGAGTTTTTGTTGATGACTTTCGTCCGGTTTGCGCACTTTGTTCGCCTTTCACGCTAGTTAACAAAAACTCCAAACAAAATAATTATGGTAATCGTCACTTTTACCACTATCGAGACATGATCATTTTTGCTTCGCAACGAGCATTAGACTTCCTTAATTAGACTTCCTTAGATAGGAAATTCTCGAATTCTATATCATATGAAAGGTTATGTTCTTCAAACCACTGATATATATATTGAGTGGCTTCATTTAAACCGGTTAATTTACCTTCAACAATATCTAATAGCTGGTAACTTAGAAGTTAATATTATAGGGTTGTTTGATAAATAATAAGTGATTCTCAATTACACTTAAATTGGTATATAAAAAAGAATGACGTCCTTCAAAAACGGTACCAAAAACGGTACCAAGAAAAATTGAATTTATTATATAAAGATAAAACAACAACATAACTAACTTGCAAGAGTCGCAGCGACAATTAGAGTTTAATAACCCACTAAAAAAACCCGAAAAGCCTTACAAAACAAGCTTTACGGTTTTTTTTATGTCCTAAGTTATTTCATGCGATTTCGTGACATCTACACTTTTTAGGAGTACTTTTAGTAGTACCAGTTGAAAATACAACCAAGCGGTACTACTAAAATGGCTAGAGGCGTAAGTTGTTCTGATCAAAGAAGTGATTAAAATTATGTTGTAACTTTTCAAAATATTGGCCCACATGCAAACCGTCAACTATTGCATGATGTACCTCTACCGATACTGGCATCGCTATTTCGTTGTGAATAGTTTTATATTTCCCCATCACTATTCTTGGTATTGAGTCATGTTTGCTTTCTTTTTGGGCATGAGAAAAACTTGTAAAATGAAGCCAAGGTAAAACTGAACAGAAGATTTCATTTCCTCTGTTATTTGTTTGTTTTAACGTTTTATAACCTTTCTTAATTTTAGCTAATTGCTGATCAGCGCGTTGATAAAATAAATCAAAGTTACTGCTGGAACCAAATTCACCAAAACTAAAACTTTCATCACTATTAAGCACAGTACAACTTATTTCCAACTCATCATGCACATCGACTTCATTGTTGTTTATTCGAAACCTAAATGGTTCTATTTGATTTGCTGTGTATCCGAGCAGAAACAAAGAACAAATGAAGAAAGAAAGCTGATTCTTTTTACAATAATTAAGTGTTTTAGTGACATCAACTGTTGCACATACATTGAAGGAGGGGTGTTTAAAAGTTGTATAAAAATCAAAATGTTCCTTTCTATACCAAGTATCGATATTAATTTTTTTCATGCCGCGCAACAATGTAATGGTGTAGGAAACATCCTAACACATCCCCAAGTTACTTTAATTAATTCTTCAAACAAATGCATTAATCCGCCGACAATCCTCAACCAAAATGTCATTCCTTAGTGTAGATCTAAGTAGCTTTGTGTAATGTTGAAAAGCCGCTCTTTTTCTTCATCAGAAATAAAGCTAGCTTCGATAGCATTAATGGTGAATTGTGCAACTTCCGCCTTTTCCATCGGGTGAGCATCAGTCACAGCAATAAAATTGTCGGTCATATACCCACCAAAATAGGCTGGATCGTCGGAATTGATAGTGACACATAAGCCTTTACGAAGCAGATCAACAACATTGTGTTGAGCCATTTGCTCAAATACTTTCAGCTTAATATTGGATAACGGACAAACGGTAAGTGGAATACGTTGGGTTATAAGTTTTTCTAGTAGATTTCTGTCTTCAGTACAACGTACGCCATGATCGATACGAGTAGTGTTCAATAGTTCTATGGCGTCACAGATATTACTTGCTGGCCCTTCTTCGCCAGCATGAGCTACAGTTAAAAACCCTTGATTAATGGCTTCATTAAAGACACGTTCAAATTTCCCAATTGGGTTACCAATTTCTGTTGAGTCTAAACCCACGCCAATTATTTTGTCTTTATGCTCTTTTGCTTGCTCTAACGTTTCAAAAGCTGATGCTTCATCTAAATGGCGCAAGAAGCACATGATCAGTTTGCTGCTAATACCCAGATCATCGTTACCTTTTGTAAGAGCACGATAAATACCGTTAACCACTGTATCAAAACTAATACCACGAGCTGTATGTGCTTGAGGATCAAAGAATACTTCTGTGTGTAGCACGTTATCTTCTTGGCAACGTAATAAATAGGCCCAGGTTACGTCAAAGAAGTCCTGTTCGTGAATTAAAACATCTGCTCCTTTGAAGTAAATATCTAGAAATGATTGAAGATTGTGGAAGTTATAGGCTTCACGTACCTCATCAATGGATTGGAAAGGGACCTCAACATTGTTTCGCTTTGAGAGCTCAAACATTAGCTCTGGCTCAAGCGTACCTTCAATATGAAGATGAAGTTCGACCTTAGGTAAGGCCTGGATAAATTTTTTCATAATAAAACTCTTAATAAATAGATTAATTTAATAAGCACTTTTCTTTTGGAGTAACTGATAAGTTAACCATACAAAGAGAAAAGCACAAAAGCGCTAAACTCTTCGTAAGCAGGAATTACGGTTCCTGGTAGAAACCCCCAAACCAAATTATTGGGGTTATACGAAGGGAAATACCCCGTTGGTATTAAAACCGTTGAGTTATTCTGTTAATTAAATTGTCACCATTTTTGACAAATGTCAACACTAATATTAATTACAAAATATAATGTATCGAATAACACAGCAAATTTTGGTATGCATAATTCGACGATTAATTCTGGTTTTCGTATGAAGTGATATTGTCCTCACAGATCTGACGAAACCTATTAATAGTTAAGGGCTATTATGTAGACAAGTGAGGTTATATAAGGGGGTAGGCTAACTAATTTCATAGAGATATGAAACAGTTAATTAGACAACGCTGAATAAATCAATCTAGCCAAACTATATAGCATAATTGTCACCGGCCCTTTATATTAAGTAAACCTATAGTTTTTCCTATGCAAAAAGATGTATAATAAATAGCCATTATTTTAGTGTAATGAGTAAATAACTTTAAAGGAAAATTATGAGTAAGCTGGAAAAGACATTAGCGAAAGCTGGTATGAGTGAAACAGATCTAGGTCGAGGGAAAATTAAAGATAATTTTTTAGCGGCGTTAGTTACATCAAAGCAGTATAAAATGCAGGTGGTGAAAGCCAAAAAAGGCAAAGGTTCGTATCAGCGTAAAGCTAAAAATCTAAGACGAGAGTCTTATTTAATGGCGGCTTAAGCTCTCACTTATAGCCACTATTAAATAAAACTTTCTACTTAATCTCAACTCCCCTTCTTAAGCAGTAAAACAGTACAAGCTTGTTCTTTGAACAATAAAAGTAAATTAAGAGGTCTGTGACATTTTCCTCTTTTGCCAAGGCAGTCAAATCAAGCAGTGTTCATATCTAAAGTTATTTAACTACTCTGGCTATAAAGCCTAGTTTAACCGCTGGAATTATAAAATATTAACCTTTTAGTTATGGCAAGGTTAAACAAAACAGACTAGCCTTTGATCAAAGATAATTTCTGGATGGGGTCATGGACAAAGCTTCTTTTAAATCACTTTTAGTTGAACTGAGAATTGGCATTGCAGTGTGTGATAACCAAGGAAAAATTATTTTTCGAAATGATGTTTGGTGTACCCTGCCTGAGATAATAAAACAATTCGCCGAAACAAAATTGCTTGAGTTGAAACCGGGTAAATTTATTTATTCACAAACAAAAAACCTTATTTCTATAGTAACTTTAGCCGACACCTTAATTGCTATTATTCACAGGGAAGATGAACAACTTGTTGTTAAGGACTCTATATTAAGTTTACTGATTAACAGTATGGCAGAGCATAAAAACATATTTGATGCGGCGGCCAAAGCAATGGGTAAACACCTCTCTTGGCGTTGGGTACTGGTGAATCGATATTTAACTAACCATAAAGCCGAAACGCTGGCCTTTTGGGACAACAACGGTTTAGTTAAAAACTTTGAATATGATTTGCTTAATACACCCTGCGACAGGGTTAGAAAAGAGACACAATTTGTACGAATAGATGATGTCCTACAAGACTATCCAGGGGACGAATTTCTAATGGAAATGGGCGTAAAAACCTATGCTGGTTATGTTTATCGTAACAAAGAAAATAAAGTCTTAGGACATGTATTTTTAATGCATGATAATAATAATGTTGATTGGGTACTAACGGAAGAAACCCTTCATATGGTATCAACTATTGTTGGTGCAACGCTATCACTTAGCCATTCAGAGAAAGAAGTAAAAAAGCAAAAAGGACTTGCCCATACCGATGCTTTAACTCAGCTTAATAATCGGCTGGCATTTGATTCCGATTTAAAAGCTAGGGTCAATGCAGCAGAGGATTCTTCTGAAGATCAGTTTGTATTAGCAATGATTGATCTCGATGGTATGAAACAAGTCAATGATAACTTGGGGCATAGTGAGGGCGACCGTTTATTACAATCTTACGCTAAAGAATTGAAACACATAGGCCGTGAAAAAGATCGCGCTTATCGATTTGGCGGAGACGAATTCGCAATTATTTTTGTCAATACTCACTCCAATCAGATATCAAAACTTAAACATCGTTTTGAACAAACCATGCTGAAAGTTCAACAGCAGGGATTTGATAAAGTTGGTGCCAGTATTGGTTATGCTAGTTCAGAGGATTTTCCTGGGGATGTAAAAGCATTGATTAAGACAGCCGATGAGCGTATGTATGCGAATAAACAAGGCAAAATCAAAGGTAACTGAAACGCTAAGGTTTTTAAAGTCACAAAATTTAGGGTGACAACAAGTTTTAGTTTGGAAAAGGTCAAAAGGTCAAAAGGTCAAAAGGTCAAAAGGTCATAGTCGCAAGCCCTGCACTACTTAATAAACACTTTGTTCGACGAAATCCCTGAGCTTAATCGTCTTTCTGCTGTGGTCAGTAACCACTATTTGCAAATGGAGAGTTAACCTTATTGTTAGCTACAGCTAAACGATCACTAATGCGCACAGACCAACCTGTGCATTAGAAATTTGACATGTCAGCTTTTCCCTCTGAACTGTCTTTTTTACTGGTTGTTCAAAATGCAATTGAGTGATCAGGTAAGATGTTATTTTCTAGATATATGATTGAAATCATTCAAAACATTGATTGCAGTGATTTGTATGTAGAAAAGATGGTATAATCCGATTAATTATTCAACATAGCGAAAATATTAATGCGAATCAAATTAACCCAAGACGTAGTATGTGGCCATGACACTTGTTTAACTGGTGAGGAATACGAGGCTGTATTGATATTACCTCGTTCAACAACTGTAGAATTTGTAACAGATTCAGGTAAAAAAATCAGAGCATTTAATTATGAATACGTGAAAGTGGCCTCTGCAACAGAAAGCTAGTCAAGATAGTAATATAACCAACGCAAAACCATTTGCATTAATTTAGCTAATTGTTCTAAATCTGAATTTACAAGTTTGAGTACAATTCCACTTAAACTTGTAAGTTCGTACGCTTTATTACCTTTGCACTTGCTCCTCTACAACAACGGTTCCGGCGATTGAGGCTTTACCATTTGCCATGTTTGGTATTCAAGTATTGAGTAGAAGCTGGTATTTATTTTTATAGAAGAAACCTTAGTTATTTGTGGAATTTTTTTCTCGTAAAGTCTTTTCCCAATTTACTGGCTCTCCCCCCAACAAATGAAAGTGCAAATGAGGAATAGTTTGGCCGCCATGATGACCACTATTTGTCATCAGACTAAAGCCATCTTTACTTATACCCATCACCTCGGCTATTTTACTCATTGATTTTACTAAAGAGACAATCTCCTTATCTGTTGCCGTACTTGAAAAGTCAACTAATGAACGGTATTGTCCTTTTGGGATAATAAGCACATGAACAGGCTTTATTGGGTGAATATCCTCAAAAGCTAACACATATTCATTTTCGAAAACAATTTTCGCAGGTAGCTTTCCTTGCAATATTTTTGCAAAAACATTATTACTATCATATTTACCTATGCCTGAAACTGTTTCATTACTTGCTAGACTATCACTAGCAAACATTATTAATAAAAAAGAAAAAACTAGTTTAAGCATCATGGATGAAAACTTATATATATTAAGTTAAGCATTATGATGAACAGTTTATCAAAGAAAAGGAAGTGGTAAATGAGTCAGTTGAAGATTTCTCGAAGAATTTTACTAAAAGGAACTTTGCTCACCGCAGCAACAATACCAGCGGGTGGTATTGCAATGGCAAAAATTACTCAAGAGGGTAGTACACCTAATATTGTCGCGCCTTTATTAAAAAAAGGTGACACCATAGGATTTTTCTCTCCTTCAACACCAGCAACGAGCTTTGCATTTAAGCGATTTGAACGAGCAAAATTATTTCTAGAGACAAAAGGCTATAGATTACAAGCAGGCAGTTTAACTGGGATGTCAGACCATTATCGCTCTGGTAGCATAAAAACAAGAGCTGAAGAGTTAAATGCACTGATTAGAGACCCTAAAGTACGCTGCATAATGGCAACAATGGGTGGTATGGTTTCAAATTCTATATTGCCCTATATTGACTACCAAGCACTAAAGAAAGATCCTAAAATAATTATTGGTTATTCTGATGTTACCGCTTTGTTGTTCGGTATTTATGCGAAAACTGGCATTGTTACTTATTATGGTCCCGCATTGGTATCATCGTTCGGTGAAATAGGATATTTCTTAGAGCAAACTTATCAATATTTTTTTGATATTGTTGGAAAACCTGAGTTACCTTACACCATTAAAAACCCGGATTATTGGACTGAAGACTATATTGATTGGCAAGAACAAACTGAAGAAAAAAGTAAAAACCCAAATAAACTAATAACGCTTAATGCCGGTAAAGCAACAGGTAGGCTGATAGCAGGAAACTTAAATACCATTTCAGGTATATTTGCCAGCCCTTATATGCCTGATATCAATCAAGGCGATATATTACTTATAGAGGATAGTTTCCAAGATGCTGCAACCGTTGAGCGCTCTTTCTCTCATTTTAAGATAAGCGGTATATTTGAGCGAATTGGTGCTTTAATTTTAGGCAAACATGAAAAATTTGACGATCAAGGAACAGGTAGGAAACCGTATCAAATATTGATGGAAGTCTTGGGTATACCTAATATTCCAATCCTAGCCGAATATGACTGTTGTCATACTCACCCTATGATTACTTTGCCTATTGGCTCTATAGCGACTTTAGATGCCGGCAAACAAAACATTACCATTGAATCAATTTTATAAAATTAAAAATGGCTGATTCATTACAAATCAGCCATTAAATCATGATGTATTAACTGATTAAATATTTGCACTTTCCTGCTATTCAAATCACTTAATAACTTTTAGAGACTATTCACCTCCGCAACTACCACAGCAAACACCATCTTCACCATGAACCTTTTTCTGTTCAAGGTCGGGAGTGTATACGTCCACAGCATTGCTTTTTTTAGATGGTACTGAATTTTCGATAGTTTGTTCTTCGTTCGCTTTCTTAAAAAATTTAAACATAATGTTTCCTCAAATTGATTATTAAGTCAAAAGTAGTAAAAGTAATAAAATTATTGTATGTAGATAAAGTTTAGATATTTAGCCGCTCCTCCCATCTGCTCTGGCTCGCATTAAAATAGGAGCATAATAAAAAATGAAAATTGAAAATCCTAAAACCCAACTGATAGCAGCAAGAATATAGCCCTGCATCAACCAGTTAATAAGGGGAAGTAATACACGAAATAACATCGCGATAAGTAACAATACAAAAGAAAAACCTATCCAACGGTTTACTTGTAATAATCTACCAGTATGGCCAAGTGAAACCCGAGACATCATGCCAAGGATCATAGTACCTATGGTACCAACGGTAATAATATGGATAGAAGATGAAAAGCTAATTATGTTAGTAAAATAACTCAAACCCATTGCAATGAAACCAATTCCCATATTTAAATAGGACAAATGTAAAGACCATAATAATGGCGCTTTAGCAGTTTTAACGCTTTGCCAGTTATACATTCTCATTAATTGCAGACATCCAGTAACTATAAGTAATACCGACAATAAATAGCTAATGGAGAAATAATAGTTGGCAATAAAAGAAATAAAAGACATCCCCAACATCAAGGCTATTAATCTCTCTAGTAATAAGTTTCCTTTAATAGCTGGTAGATTAAGCGCCCGAGTAGTGAAAAATGGAATTACCCGACCGCCTACCACAGTGATGACAAAGGTCATCATAAATACAGCACCGTAAGAGAGATGACTCGACAAACCAGGATTCCCCATTAGAGCAAGCAATAAAGTTCCCAGATCCAGCATCATAATAATACTTAGTAGAGGAATGAATATTAGGTTTCGATGGTTATTGGACTTGATCACCATATAGGCTAAATAGCTAATTGAGAGTAACCACCATATTCCTTCACAAACCATCCCAAAAACCAAAACTGACGCGGATGGCGAAAACAGAGCGACTCGGGCCGTTAGCCAAAAAAATACAACCACAGCCAGTTTCCAGCCATTTATACTTCTTACTCCAGTCCAAGTTTGCGCGGCAGATAATAAAAAGCCAACAGCAACGCTAGCGGCAAAGCCAAAAATCATTTCATGTCCGTGCCATATATTCACCGGCAAAGATCCTTTCCAGCTTAGGTTACCATTTAAAACAGTGATCCAAACCACTACTGCAACGATAGAAAGCAAAGTAGGCAAAAGAAAAAACGGCCTGAATGCCAAACGAAAAATAGGCATGATCGCTTGCTCTTTATCTAATATTTCAGGTTGCAGCATGGCTCTTCCCTCAAGTTAAAAGATGAAGAAAAAGAATCAATCTCCTTTTTCGCTGCCATTAATGAAACTACCGACACCTTAAAACTACCAGCAAAAATAATCGTTAATATATGCCCCAATATTTGTACCGTGATACTGAAATGTTCTGCATAGGGATAGGTGATCAATAAACAGGCTACAAAGCCAACAAACGTAGTAATCATCAATACCTTACTGTAAAAAATTACTTTATTTACAAATAATAATTTTGTCATTTTGTTTAATCCATCAAACTAAGTAATTCAACAGCAACACCCATGCGTTTATGAACTATGGGGCTAGTGGTAGTGTACAAAGTAGGTAGCCTTTCTTGATCCGAAAGCTTTTCAGCAATTGAAAAAGCGGCTAAAGCTGCTTCATGAAAACCGCTTAAAATCAATTTTCGTTTGCCTGGATAATGATTAATATCGCCAACAGCATAGATGCCAGAAATAGACGTTTGAAACGCCTGTGTATCAACTTTTATTTGGTGTTGATGCATTGCTAGACTCCAATTTTCAATTGGTCCTAACTTAGGGGACATGCCAAACAACACTACTAGTTCATCCAACGCCACACTACGAGTAACACCATCTTTTGAGTTAACAGTAATGGATACAAGTTGGTTATTTTCTTCATGAAATCCGCTTACCTGCCCACATAAAAACTGCATTTTTAACTGCTGGCATAGAGAAAACATTTTTTCTACAGTATTTGGCGCTGCCCTAAAGTTCATGCTGCGATGAATAAGTAGCACACTCTTTGCTGTTTTTTGTAAGGTTAATGCCCAATCTAATGCGGCATCACCACCGCCAAGCACTACAACATTCTTGTTTTTAAAGTTCTCTAAATCATTAATCCGATAAAAGATCTGATCATTCTCAAATGCCTCTATTCCTGAAACTTTTAATTTAACTGGGGCAAAAGCACCATTTCCTGCAGCAATAATGACTGACTTGCAAAGTACAGACGTTCCTTTATTGGTATGCACCATAAAGCGATTTTCAGATATTTTCTCAATTTGCTCCACTCGCTCAGCCATTAAAAATGCTGGATCAAACGTTAACGCTTGCTGCCAAATATTATCAATTACATCCTTTGCTTTGGCATTGGGTAAAGCAGGAATATCGTAAATAGGTTTATCTGGGTAAAGTTCATTACACTGCCCTCCTATCTCAGCTAAGCTATCAATAACTACGGCTTTTAAGCCATGTAAACCCAACTCAAAAACTTGGAATAAACCTACAGGGCCTGCACCAATGATGACAACATCGGTTTCTAATGATTTCATTTTCTGCTCCTACTACTGAATGAGATATTGGATTGATTTAGCCATTTTGCTGGCTGGCGTTGTCGTATCAAACACCCCTCGAACGTTTCCTTTAGTATCAATCAAATAGATATACGTACTATGAGAAAACAGTGCTGAAGTATCATGTTTCATACCATCCATATCGTGCTTCATACCATGATGCATTTTATGTTCTGATGGGTGGCTACTCATGTATTCACTGTCTTTTGGAATATGTTTTTTTCTATATTGAGTACTAACTTGTATATCAGATGTTTTGCTATAACGAATGTTGTATAGCTTTACCGCTTTATCGATATCAGTTTTACTCCCCGTCATTCCAACAAAATCATTATTAAAGTACGCAAGGTATTTCTGAAGATGTGCAATGGTGTCGTAATCAGGATCAACCGAAACAAAAAGTACTTGTACTTTATTAGCATCCTTACCCAGCTCTGATAATGCATTATTAATAAACCCTAAGGTTACCGGACAAACATCTGAGCAATTTGTATAGCCAAATGATAAAACAACCGCCTTATCCTTAAAGTCACTTAATGCCACCGTCTTTTCAAGCGTACTTTCCAAGACAAAATCTCCACCAACTCCTCGATAAATTGGTAGTTCATTCACCTCCACATCTACTTGAGTGTTTGCATAAGATGATGTTCCAACAAACATTAAGAACACGGCTATGGTATTAACTAATTTATTCATAAAATATCTTCTAAAATTTAGCATTGAATTTTTGCTCCCGAATTAATTTTTGGCGGTAGATAAGATTCTTGCATTTCAATAACAACAGGCATTTGTGTATTGCTGGTATCAATAAGCCAATTTTGCTTTAATCGAATAATATGCAGTGGCGAATTCTTAAATTGCTCTTCAATAATATATTCAAAATCTAGTTTTATTTTTTTTCGGCTAAGTTTTACTAACTTGATATTTTTTACCGTATGAGAGCTTGTCAGCAGTTTATTACGACGTTTTTTGTACCATTCTTTTAGCTCTGTAAATTGGTAAAACTCAAAATGCACCACCTGTTCATTTTTAATTTTTTTACTAAAAATATCGATTAGTTCAGTTGGTAAAACAGTTAAATTATCGAGAGCGTTTGCCCATTGAAGCGGCAAATGCTCGACCGCCAACCTCAATTGAATATCAATAATTTCTTTATTATTTTTATCTTGGGCCGTTACATTCTTAGCTAAAGCTTCACTAGCTAACCCTTCACTAACTAAAAAAGCCGACATAACTAAAATTAATAACTTCAAAATATTTATCACTTGAGGCTCCTATTGCCATTGCTGGTTGTTAAATCGCACTAGGCTCATGAACTTGTGTCATCAAGTCATCATTCCAGTCACCATCTACTTTTACGTGCGCTGCTGCTCCCAGAGCAATAGCTTCAATGAGGTTATGATTTACATAAGCGTAGATGCCAGGCTGTTCAAAAGTATAAATCGCACCGGCAACACTTCCTCCGGCAACGAACCATGTTTCTTGATCTGTAAGTGGAGCATCAGAAAAACTGCCTCTTTCCCAAACATAATCACCATGACCACCAATTAAATGAGGTCTGGTATCTCTATTGGCTTGAGCATGGAGAAACAACACAGTTTCTCCCACTTTAGCGGTTAAGGCATTCTTTCCTGTCAATGCCCCTTTTGCCCCATTGAACACAACATGAGTTGGTATTAAACCTTTCATTAATTCAGTCGTCTCAACAAATCCAGCCATTGGTGATGGATATTTTTTATATTCTCCTTTTTTGTCTTTTGGTAAATAGAAATCCTGCTCACCAACAAAGTAAGCTTTGTCATATTTAATTGGCTTGCCTGCTCCATCTTTTAAACCATCTCTTGGTAAAACCATAATGGCACCGTTCATACCTGAGACAACATGCCATGGGATCATGGCATCTCCCGGTGCGCAGTGATAAATAAAGGCTCCTGCCTTGGTTGCGCGAAAACGAAGCGTAACTTTTTCACCTGGGTTAACGAGTGTTAACCCCGCACCTCCAAGCGCGCCTGTTGCACAATGCAAATCAATATTGTGCGCCATACTATTGGAGCTAGGATTTGATAAGGTCAGTTCAACATAATCAAACTGATGGCAAACAATCATTGGCGCAGGTACTGAGCCATTAAATGTCATCGCCCACGTTTTCACACCTGGCTCAACTTCAATTAATTTTTCTTCTACTTCTAGGGTTACTTTTACAACTTGAGGTTCACCACTAACAGGTTGAGCGTGCTTAGGAACAAAAGGTGGGGTTACTAGCTCTTGCTCTACAACTTGTAATTGATCTGCTTTTAAAGCCAGCAGCTTTTGCTCTGCTGGAGAAAATGCAGAGACCGCCTCATGGGCTTTCCCTGGAACTTTTGCCAATACAGTACCCGCAGCCGTTGCACCAGCAAGCATTGCTGCTCCTTGAAATATTCTTCTTCTATTAATATTAAAATCGTTATTTATTATCATCGAGCTAATACTCCGTATCGCTAATAGTTATCGTTCAAGAAAACTATTGCAGCTGTCATGCCAACACCAATTAATACCGAAATAACAAACACTTAATAAATAATTAGAAATAAATAAGAATAAATAAGAATAAATAAGTACATATTGACATCACTATTCGTGTTAAATAATCATCAATCGGATAATGGGTAATATAAAAGCAGCTTATAACGTTTATTTAAGCTGCTTTTTACCAGGAAAAGATTAAAAGGAATGACTAGTCGGTACTATATTGTTTTTGAAAAAATAATTTGTTCTTGAACAGGCTTGATGTAGGCATCAAAGAGCATAGCAATATTACGCAATAACAACTGGCCAGCATTGGTGACAATAATTTCTTTTTCATTAAAGCTAACAAGCTTGTCGTCAACCATTGAAGCTAAACTGATCATTTCTTTTTCAAAATATTCAAAAAAATTAATGCTATATTTTTTGGTCAAATCTGCTATTACTACTTTATTTTGGCACATCAATGCTTGAATAACGTCTCGGCGAATACAGTCATCTTTACTTAATTTATAACCTCGCTTAACCGCTAAAGCAGTGTCATCAATCGCTTCAAAATATGACTCTTCGGTGTGCTGATTTTGAATGAAACAATCATTTACTTTGCCAATGGAAGTCATACCCATGCCAATTAAATCAGTATCTGCATGGGTAGAGTATCCCTGAAAGTTTCGCTGTAAAGTGCCATTTTGTTTAGCTAGCGCAAGTTCATCATTTGGCAGGGCAAAATGATCCATGCCAATATAAACATAACCAGCTTCTTGCAGGTAAGTTACCGTCATTTCAAAAATAGCAAGTTTAGTGGCAGCATCGGGTAAGTCAGCCGCATTTAATGTTCGTTGGGACCTGACTTTATCTGGCATGTGCGCATAACTATAGATAGACATGCGATCAGGCCTTTTTTGCATGACAATATCTAATGTTCTCTTAAAGCTAGCAACCGTTTGACAAGGCAGACCATAAATTAAATCAACACTCACCGACTTATAACCAACATTACGCGCCGAATCGATAACATCAAAGGTTTGCTCAACAGACTGAATTCTATTAACCGCCTTCTGAACTTTGGCATCAAAATCTTGCACACCTAAACTAATGCGGTTAAAACCAAGCTCTCGTAACAATGGGATAGTACTTGCTCTTACTGCTCGTGGATCGATTTCAATAGAAAATTCTCGTCGCTCAACCGGAGCCAAGGTAAAATTTTCTCTTATATTGTCAAATAGTTCTGCAAACTGCTCATCACTTAAAAAGGTTGGCGTGCCACCACCAAAATGCAATTGTTCTACTACACGCTGTGAGCCTACAAGACTTCCTTGTCGTTTTATCTCTTTATAAACTCTTGCTAAATAAGGGATAGAACGTTCAGGTTTCTTGGTAATAATTTTTGCGCAAGCACAATAAAAGCATAATGATTGGCAAAAAGGTATGTGAAAATACAGAGAAAGCGGTTTATTACTCTCGCTACAAGCATCAAGCTCTTCCTTATAAGTGTCATTACTTACCTCAGTATTAAACTCAACTGCCGTCGGGTAAGAAGTGTATCTAGGTCCATGGCAGTCGTACTTTTTTATCATTGCGCTATCAAAGTTAATAATTGAATTCATAATATCTCGTGTTGTATTTCAAATAACACGCTTCTGCAAATATTGCGCCATACAATAACAAACTGATAAATAAAGAAATTAAATCATCGGCGTTTGATTATTATAATTTTTGATGATAATTAGACACAGAATTCTATGGTGAGCCACACAACCAAATATCTTTTAATGAAATATCCTATATTCAAATATTATTTAACATTTACCTAGCAAATGAGACCAAAACAGTAGTCTACTCAGCAATAATATCCCTTAATCACTTCAATTATTACCAAAGCCCCTCAAACCGTTATTATAAAGACATCGTTTGGTGTCTATTTCACAACGACATTGTTGGCAATCAACACCCACAAGAAATAAAAACACAGTAAAAACAAACAATTACGATTTGGCACGACCCTTGCCATTAGTGAATGGAGTATTTGTATTCACAAGGAGTCTTGAATGACTGAAAAATTCACAAAGAGTATGGCGCGAAATATTTATTATGGAGGCAGTTTCTTTTTCCTGCTGCTGTTATTTGGATTAACTCTAGATACTGTCAGGCAACTTCCCAAAAGGGATCATCGAGAAAATATAACGACTGCAGTAGCTCATGGCAAAGAGCTTTGGGAAAACAACAACTGCATTGGCTGTCATTCTTTAATGGGGGAAGGTGCTTATTACGCACCTGAGCTTGCGAATGTGTTTGACCGACGAGGTGCTGGAAATGAAGATGCATTTAGAGGCTATTTGCGTGGCTGGTTAAATGCACAACCACTTGATGTACCCCATCGACGCAAGATGCCGCAATTCAATTTAACTGACGAAGAAATTGATGCACTTTCTGAATTTCTTATTTGGACTTCAAGAATTGATGACAACAACTGGCCACCAAACATTGAAGGTTAAGGAAACCACATGAAATTTGAATCACAAATGGTTGCGAAGCCATATTTTATATTTGCTCTAATTTTGTTTGCGGGCCAGATCCTTTTTGGTCTATTAATGGGCATGCAATATATTGATGGAGACATTGGTTTTCCAGATATTCCTTTTAACGTAGCACGTATGGTTCATACCAACCTACTGATTGTATGGCTGTTATTCGGCTTTATGGGCGCAAGTTATTACCTAGTACCTGAAGAAGCAGAAACTGAGTTATATAGCCCCTTGCTTGCTAAAATCATGTTCTGGGTATTTGCTGTTGCAGGTGTTGCAACCATATTAGGTTATTTACTTGTACCTTATGCTGAGTTAGCCAAGTTAACTCATAACGAGTTATTGCCCACCATGGGACGAGAGTTTTTAGAGCAACCTACCATTACCAAAATTGGTATTGTTATCGTGTGTTTAGCCTTTGTCTTTAATATTGGTATGACCATATTAAAGGGCCGTAAAACTGTTATTAATATGGTGTTAATCACGGGATTAATTGGTCTTGCGGTATTTTTCTTATTCTCATTTTACAACCCTGAAAACCTTGTACTAGATAAATTTTTCTGGTGGTTTGTTATCCATTTATGGGTTGAAGGTGTTTGGGAACTTATCATGGGAGCATTACTCGCCTTTGTTTTGATAAAGGTTACTGGTGTTGATCGTGAGCATATCGAAAAGTGGTTATATGTCATTATTGCGATGGCATTAATCTCAGGTCTTATTGGTATGGGCCATCACTTCTTCTTTATCGGGCCGCCAGAATACTGGTTATGGATGGGATCGATATTTTCAGCGCTTGAGCCTGTACCTTTCTTTATGATGGTCTTGTTTGCTTTCAAAATGGTTAATGAGCGCCGCAGAGAGCATGCGAATCAAATAGCTATCACTTGGGCAAAAGGTACTGCTGTTATGGCATTTCTAGGCGCTGGCGTGTGGGGCTTCTTACATACGTTAGCACCAGTAAATTATTACACCCATGGCTCTCAACTTACTGCAGCTCACGGGCATTTAGCCTTCTTTGGTGCTTATGCCATGGTAGTAATGTGCATAATTTCTTATGCCATGCCAATTATGCGAGGTAGACCACAAGGCAATTCAATTAACGCTCAAAAAGTAGAACGACTCTCCTTTTGGTTAATGTGCTTAAGTATGATTGGCATTACCTTAGCCCTTACTGCTGCTGGTGCGTGGCAAGTAGCATTACAACGTTTACCTGAGTCAGGCGACGCACTGAGCTTTATGTCAACACAAGACGAGCTAGTGTCATTTTATTGGGCACGGTTAGGTTTTGGCGTCATGTTTGCGTTGGGACTAGTAACCTACTTTGTTAGCTTCTTTGTTTTTCAAGAAGACCCAATAAAGCAGGAAGTAACTCAAGCAATAGCATAGTAGTTATCTCAATTAGCAATATTAGCAGTCCAACTATCTAGAGTAATCAAATAGTTGGACTTGTTTAGTACAAGTTTAAAATAAACATACGAGGATAAAATGGAAGAAGTTGTAGGCAAGCTTTGGGATAAATGGTTAACAAAACAGGTATCAACGGATCATGTTGATGCCCGTGTTGAACTATCAACTATCCAAGCTCAATTAATCATTTTTTATCGCGCTATGGGCGGCTGCCCAGCAAAAACGATTGAGCTTACTGAGCCAAGAAAGCTTCAGATAAAACGTACTACATTACAAAAGATAGCCGGAAGTCACCAATACTTTATGGTCAGTTGGCAAGATGATAAAAGTATTCGCTTACCTCCTTACATTGCGACATTTGCAGATAGTAAATCAAATGAAAATCTCTATTTTTGGTTGGTGGCATTAGCCGCTCATCAACCAACAATGATTCATTGGTTGATAGACAACCAAGCAGCAACCACAAAAATAATTTCTCGCTATCCAGGATTGAAAAAAATCTACTTGAGCCTTAGCCAAGCCTATTTAGCTAAGCGTCCAGAACTAAGCGATTTACCAGTTCAAGAACAACAGGCAGAAAAGCAAATTCATTACGCATTAACTGTGCCTGGCTCAATAACATCTGCAGTTAGCAGTAAGTTTGCCGTACTTCCCGTACCACTTTGGTTATATCCAGCAAGGTTAAGGGCTTTGCCGATAGGTAATAAATTAAGTGATGAACGCACAGGAAAAGGTCAGCGGCACCTTAAAGAAATCAAAGAAATAGAACAACGTAAGCAAGTTGATTATGTCGATGATGAACGTAAAACCGATGGTTTATTGGTCTTTCAAGCAGAAGCATTAGAAACATGGACCGAACAAGTCAACCTCGATAGGTGTCAGTCAGATGAAGACGACTCCGACAACATTGATGCTATCGCCAAAGATCTTGACGTGATCACGCTTTCAAGACACCGAAAAGCAAAGTCTGCCAGTATTCGATTTAATTTAGATCTGCCTGCTGAAGAAAATGATGACCTTCGATTAGGTGAAGGCATATTACTGCCAGAATGGAATTTTAAAGAACAGCGTTTGATTGAAAATAAATGCTTGTTGCAAACTATGCTTGCTGATGATGTAAAACCTATCGAGTTAAACAAAAAACAACAACAAATTAGCCGCGATATTTCCAAACGCTTAGCATCACTTGGCTTAGTTCAAAGCAAAAGGAAAACACAACAAAGTGGCGATGAAATTGACTTAGATGCTTGGCTTGACGATTACAGCCAACCAACTAAAAGCACTAACAAACAAAATTATTTTATTGATAACAAACAACATTATCGGGATGTGAGTTGTTTATTACTTGCAGATCTATCTCTGTCCACAGAGGCATATATCAACGAACATCAACGAGTTATTGATGTTATTAGCGATAGCTTATTGGTTTTCTCCCAAGGCTTAAATCAGCTAAATGATAAGTTTGCTATCTATGGTTTTTCCTCAGTTCGCAGCCAGCATGTTAGGTATCACATTATTAAAAATTTCAAGATGGCTTTTGACGGTCATGTTAGGGGAAGAATCGCCCGAATTGAACCAGGTTATTATACTCGAATTGGAGCAGCAATTCGCCAATCAAGCAAGTTATTAAGTCAACAAGGCTCTGCGAATAAGATCATGTTGATCATCACTGATGGAAGACCTAACGATCTTGACCAATATGAAGGTCGATATGGTTTAGAAGATACACGCCAAGCCATTATGGAAGCCAAACGCCAAGGGTTAGTACCGCACTGCATCACCATCGACAAAAAAGCCCATGACTACTTGCCTTTCCTTTTTGGTCAGAACGGCTATTCCATTGTTGATAACGCTGAGCTTCTTCCGCAAGTACTGCCCAAAATATATATCAATTTAACCAAGCATTAATAGCAAATATTTATGCTAAACAGTTAACCAATCTATAGAGCAAATAAACAATGAAAAAACCATGTTATTACCAAGTACAAGATGATGAAGTTGAAATATTTAATTACTGTGTTGAGCACAATTTACCGGTATTAATTAAAGGGCCAACGGGATGTGGGAAAACACGTTTTATTGAATATATGGCGCAAGAGTTAGACCGCCCAATTATCACTATTTCTTGTCATGATGATTTAAGTAGTGCCGATCTTATTGGTCGACATTTAATTAGCGCAGAGGGTACCTACTGGCAAGATGGCCCATTAACTAAAGCCGTAAGAGAAGGAGGTATTTGTTATTTAGACGAGATTATTGAAGCCCGAAAAGATACCACGGTAGTTTTACATTCGTTATCTGACCACCGAAGAGAGCTTCACATCGAACGAACAGGGGAAGTTATCAAAGCACATAAAGATTTTATCTTGGTTGTTTCGTATAACCCTGCCTATCAGAACGTAATGAAAGGACTTAAGCCAAGCACTCGGCAACGTTTTGTAGCCATGACTTTCGACTACCCAAATGCCGAAATGGAAGCCGAAATATTAATGCATGAGGCAGCCATTAACGCCGAACTTGCTCAAAGTTTAGTAAAACTCGCTAACGATATAAGAAAGTTAACAGATATTGATCTCAAAGCTGCCGTTTCTACGCGATTGTTAATCTATGCCGCCAAAATGATCAACAGTGGCTGCTCTATTAGCAAAGCATGCAAACACTGCATTATTGAACCATTAACCGATGAAGCAGAAACTATACAAGCACTTGGGAGGGTGATAAATGCATATTTCTGATTGCTCTGCTCTAGAACGACACATGGAGTTGGCAATTCCTAAACCAGTAAAGTCACTAAAAACTCCAGGTTCAATCGCTATTTGGGTATTCATTTATGCTGAACTATTTGAGTTTGGCTTGTTTTTTATTGTTTTTTTAATTGCAAAAGTTTATTACCCGCAGGAGTTTTACCAAGGCCCTAGTCAGCTGAGTACAACAACAGGGTTATTAAACACCCTAGTGCTATTAACGAGTAGTTTCTTTGTTGTATGTGCAATAAAAGCGATAAAACGCGGCGAGCAAAAGAAAACTATTATGTGGTTAGTAATGACAATATTCGCTGGGCTCACCTACTGTGGAATTAAGACTTGGGAATACAACCTCAACGAAAACATAGGAATAACCCCTCGTACTAATTATTATTTTTCAAGTTATTACTACATCACTTTTAATCACCTGCTTCATGTACTTATTGGTACTTGTACGATTGCCTTTGTAACAATACTAACAGCGTTTGGTTTTTACACAAAAGACAATCACGAGGGTTTAGAAAGTGCAGCAAGCTATTGGCACATGATTGATCTTGTTTGGATCCTAATATTTCCACTCATCTATGTTTTGAGGTAATAAATCATGAAAAATTTAGTGAAATTTACTCAACAACTTTCAACTGAGCTTAGCTTTAAAATTTGGCTTAGCTTAATCGCATTAACATTAGTCAGTGCCAGCATTGGAGAATCAGGTAATACAACTATTGGCACAACACTCTTTGTCTGCGTAATAGTAATAATTAAAGGGAGGTGGGTAATTAACGAATTTATGGGGTTAAAGCATGCAAGCCTTTTTACCCAAAGAATAGTCAAAGGATATTTTTATACCATGACTTTTATAGTTGGTTTAATAGTGTCCTACACGCAAATCTAATTCAAAGTATTTGATCACTTCTGTTATCAAATTAATATCAAAATCTAAGGAAAATTATGAAAAACAAATTAAAAACTATCTTAACACTAGCAACATTAGCTATATCATTAAATAGCTTTGCACAAGCAGACATTGAAAGTGGTAAAAAGAAATCAGGCATGTGTGCTGGCTGTCATGGTGCAAAAGGTAAAGCATTTATTCCAACCTATCCAAACTTAGCAGGACAAAATGAAAAATATCTAATTAGTGCATTAAAATCATATAAAAACAAATCACGAAGTGGCGGCCAAGCAGTAATAATGCAGGGGCAAGTAGCAAGCTTGTCAGAGGACGACATTAAGAACTTAGCAGCATATTTTTCCAGCATCAAATAGAGGAAATCAAGCTATAGGGGGAATTCCCCCTAATTAGCATTAGTCAGGAATTAGCCCTACAACTTCAGAAATAAAGTTTAATCCGAATAGACCCTTTGGTGCGC
>Ga0209184_1000307_pt1 | contig 59525 bp, 57 predicted proteins | sample EN8Hudsemesocosm_2_FD_184627 | JGI IMG/M metagenome (GOLD analysis project Ga0209184, IMG submission 184627) | Methane-oxidizing microbial communities from mesocosms in the Hudson Canyon - EN8C Hudson Canyon (SPAdes) (version 2) | ecosystem: Environmental > Aquatic > Marine > Cold seeps | place... | reverse complement strand
GGAGTTTCGACATCAAATAAATCATTTTTTTGATGTGACTCTACCGAATATTGCAGAGTCTTTAAACGGAAGAATTAATGATAATTTTCAGGTGTTAAACCCCGCATCTTGATGTCGTTTGGGTATATATCTATTAAGGCTGCTCAGTTAAATGCACAGCTTTTATAATCATAGCTAACTCTGTTTTTTGTTTTTTAAGAGGCGCTAGCTCTGCTTCAAGGTTAGTAATACTTTCAGACACTGCTCCTTTTGAATCACTTATTTTTCTAAGCATTTGAAGACGACTTTCAATTTGTTTTTTATGGTCTTTTAATTGGTGCATTAAAGGTGTTAAAACCCCGTTACTCCAAGATGCCGCATCGTTATGAGCTCGCTGTAAAATAGCTGCCGCTTTTGAAATTAAGGTACTATAAAGTTTATTTACCACCATGCTTTGTTCTGTCATGGTAGTTTTTGCACTACTACGGAAAAGCTCACCTTCTTCAAACACCTGCTCTAATTCAAATTGATACTCTTTAATAGAAAAAAGCTGTGGCTCAATCGGTTTAAAACCATGCTCATCTTGAAATTTTAAATGAATAGCTTTTACTAATCTACGGGTTTCATTAGTGATATCAACAGAGTCTTGTAGTAAATCTCTTAGATCATCAAATAATTTTCGAATATTTTGCTTCATTCCATAAGTGGTTAAACTTTTGGACATATCTTGCTTTGTAGCAGCAATAATAGTATCAATTCTATCTTTAGAAAAAGAATCAATCAGCATTTTTGCTTGTACCGTAAAAACTTTTCGACTAGCCTGAAAGTTTTCGACATTAGACATATAAGTATTCTGTCTGTCTCGTGTTTCAGACATTAACTTACCCGTCATTTCGGCATTATCAAAATCAACCTTTTTAAATTCCTCTAGTTGATCTTCAGCATTTGCTAATTTTCCTTTTGTAAATTTAAATGATTCAGAAATTAAAAAACCAATATCTTTATTGACTGTTTCTATAAGAATCTGACGGCGCTGATCTAAAATAGAGGTTGATAAATAGTTTTCTAACTTAGCTAGTCTGCTTCTTTCTAGCAATGCATCATCAGATTTTACTTTGGCCAGCAAAGCTTGTTTAGCTGATACAGGAAAAATAAGGTCTTCGCTTAATTTTAAAATCGTAGCTGAAGTTTTTATTTGTTTTATTATTGATTCTTCGTAGCCATCTTCACCAGCAAGATCATCCCACATAGAATCAATTTTATTCATAACAACAGCCAAACCTTGCTTGTTGTTTCCTCTAGAATTACAAACATGATTTTTCCACATTTCTAAGTCACTTTTTGTTACGCCAGTATCTGCAGCTAATACAAAGATGATTGCTTGGGCACTTGGTAGCATACTCAAGGTTAGCTCTGGCTCTGTACCTAAGGCATTTAATCCAGGTGTATCAAGAATTGATAAGCCTTCCTTCAAAAGTGGGTGAGGGAAACTAATTTGTGCATGTCTCCAACAAGGTATTTCAACCTTTTCCGGATCAATAATACCTTGCTCAGCTGCCTCTCTCTCATTCCATAAACCTAGCTTGTCAGCCATGTTTTTATCAACGTTTTTTGCTGCCACTAACTCCTTAAAAGCTTCCTGCATTTGAGTTGGTGAATCACAATCTAAGTCAATTTGAGTCCAGCGATCAGGATTTTGCTTATACTCCATTAAAGAAACATCTTCCAAACGACTTTCTATATTTAATAGTCGAATATAGCTCCCTTTTGGGTCATAAAATATCTCAGTGGGGCACATGGTTGTTCGCCCAGGGGAAGAAGGAAGCAAACGAACACCTGTTTCAGCAAAAAACAAAGAGTTAATTAGTTCAGTTTTTCCTCTAGAAAATTCTGCAGCAAAAGCCAGCGTTATTCTATCGTTTTGCAAACCATTTAGTATATTTAGGATGGTATCGGTACTATGAGCATCACTCAATTTATAACGAGTACGCCATTCCTGATACATCTCAATTGCCTGAATTAATTTTTCACGCCATTCCGCGTATTCATGCAACTGATCTTTAAATTCTAAATTCCTCATGTCTAGCCTTTAGTATGCGGACTGTTCTTAACGAAAGTGATTAATATAAGCTTAGGGAGATGGAAACAAATGATGAGTTATTTCTATCATTATGTCTATTCCCAAATAGCCTTCTAAAATTAATTGTAGACTATATATAAAAAACTGATAATTTAATTTGGTTTTAAAGTTTGAAATCTAAAACCTCACTAACTAGATACCGTATTGCAAACGGTAAGCTTTTATTATTTCAAGCTGTTCTGTAGAGCCTTTGCTTAGTTCTAAAAACTCAATAATTTGAGGTAATGAAATTATTGAAATAACAGGTATCCCAAATTGCTCACTTACTTCTTGTACTGCAGACTTCTCATTTTCGCCTTTTTCTTGTCGATCTAATGCGATTAATACGCCAGCAGGTGTTGCATTCATTTGTTTTATAATCTCTACAGACTCACGGACAGAAGTCCCAGCAGTAATAACATCATCAAGAATTAAGACATTACCTTGTAGCGGCGTACCAACAATAACACCACCCTCACCATGATCTTTAGCTTCTTTACGGTTGAAAGCATAGGGAATATCTTGTTTTAACTGAGAGTAAGCAATAGAAGCAGTACTAACAAGTGGAATACCTTTATATGCTGGACCATAGAGCATATCAACAGGGATTTTTGATTCAATTAATGTTTGTGCATAAAATTGTCCCAACTTACCCAGCATAGCTCCCGTATTAAACAATCCAGTGTTAAAAAAATAAGGGCTGGTTCGTCCCGATTTTAGTTTAAATTCGCCAAATTTTAATACGCCGCAATCCAGTGCATATTGAATAAATTCTTTTTGATAATCAAGCATTCTATTGTGTTCCACGGCCTTTAATTAAATTATGCTGAGATTTTACTATGCTAGTAATAAATTAGGGCATAAATTTTTCTAAAATGTGATCTAGAAAGTTCCAGCCTTTATCTGAACATAAATAAAGATCATCTTCCTGCACTAACAAACCTTGTTTTAGACAGTCTGATAAACCTGCTTGTAAAGTACTTATATCTAAGCCAGTGCTTTGTTCGTATGCTTGTATCTTAAAACCCCCTTTCAATCGTAATTGATTCATAACATATTCTAAAGGTAAGTCTTCTGCTGCAATGGTATTGCTTATTGCTTGATAATCCTTCAAGTACTGCTCAGGGCTTTTATGCTTTATTGTCCTAACAATATTACCAGGCTGAGAAAGGCTAAGTTTTCCATGCGCACCAGCCCCAATACCTAAATAATCCCCAAACTGCCAATAATTAAGGTTATGTTGACTCTTGCTATTGTTTTTAGCATAAGCTGATATTTCATATTGTATATACCCAGCATCAGCTAAAGTTTCTTGTGATTGTATTTGCCCTGCATAGATTTGATCACTTTCAGGTAGGCGAGGCGGAAATTTATGAAAATATGTATTAGGCTCTAGCGTAAGTTGATAAAACGAGATATGACTAGGCTGTAATTTAATCGCTGTTTGCACATCGTTGAGCATCTCTGCATTACTCTGTGATGGTAAACCAAACATCAAATCAAGATTAAAATTATCAAAACCTACTTGATGCGCTATTTCAACAGCTGCAATAGCCTCTTCAGCAGAATGCACACGACCTAGTTCTTTTAAATGCTGATTATTAAAGCTTTGTATACCAATAGAGAGCCGGTTGATACCGACAGAACGATAATCTGCAAATTTTTGACTTTCGAAAGTACCAGGGTTAGCTTCCAGAGTAATTTCTAAATTATCTTTTAACGGAATTAATTTAGAAATCCCTGTTAACAGAGTATCAAAACTATTTGCAGAAAATAAACTAGGGGTTCCTCCTCCAATAAATATACTGCTAATGACTTTGCTTTCTATAAGTAATTGCAAGTCTTGTTCTAAATCTTTTAATAACGTTTCAATATATTGTTTTTCAGGTGTTTCAGCATTAACAGCATGCGAGTTAAAGTCACAATAAGGACATTTTTTAATGCACCAAGGAATATGTATATATAAGCCTAAGTCGCTCAAAATAGTCTCTCAAAAGGTTCTTCAATAACGGGATTAGTCAGAGTGCCAATCTTTTCAATTTCAATTTTTGCTGTTTGCCCTGGTTTCATATAACCACGAGGTTTCATTTTAACGCCAACGCCACTTGGCGTACCTGTTGAAATAACATCGCCAGGCTCTAATGTCATTGCTTTAGACAAATATTCAATCATTTCATAACAATTAAAGATCATGTTTTTAGTATTTGAATTTTGACGTAACTCATCATCAATCCATGTTTTAAGCTCTAAATTATGTGGATCAGTTATTTCATCAGCTGTTATTAAGCAAGGTCCCATTGGCCCATGGGTATCAAATGATTTACCAAGCATCCAGGTGGGTGAGCGTATTTGCCAATCCCGAACAGAAACATCATTAACAATGGTGTACCCGGCAATAACGTTATGTGCCTGTTCAAGAGGAACATTTTTACACCGCCTACCAATCACAAATGCTAATTCACCCTCATAATCTACCTTTTCAGAAACTGTTGGCCGGTGAATGGCTTCTCCATTTGCTATGACACAAGTACTTTGTTTGGTAAAAAAAGTAGGATATTCAGGTTTTTCTAATTTGGTTTCAGAAATATGGTCAGCATAATTCAAACTGATACCTAAAAATTTACCAGGTCTTGGTATAGGCGCTAATACTTTAACATCGGCAAGAGGGATACGGTTATAGCCACTATCTATCAATGCTTGCATCGCATTTTTAGCGGAATCACCCGCTGTTAAAAACTCGATCATATCATCAGGAATATCAATGCTTCCGGTACTATCGACCACTTCATTGCCGATAATGGCACCAATATTTGTTGTGTTTTTGTAGCTAAAAGTAATTAATTTCATAAATTTTAATCTTAATCCTAGAATCCATAGTCGTAACGGCTCTATTAATAAACGTAAAAAAAGATATAATACAAGGAATTGGTAAAACCAAAAAATAATCGAATAAAGCGTAACCAGTAATGACACCCGAACAATTCAAGCAATATGCCCAACAGGGCTATAACCGTATTCCCATTAGTCGAGAAGTTTTGGCTGATTTGGACACCCCATTAAGTGCCTATCTAAAATTAGCTGATGGCGCATACTCTTATTTATTTGAGTCTGTACATGGTGGTGAACAATGGGGGCGTTATTCAATTATTGGTTTACCGTGTAAAACAATTGTCAAAATTTCTGGACAAGACATTACACTGGAAAAAGAAGGGGTAATACTGGAAAGTATTAATCATCCTCAGCCTTTAGAATGGATTGAAGAGTTTAGACAGCGTTATAAAGTGCCTGATATTGAAGGTTTACCTCGATTTAATGGTGGCTTAGTTGGTTATTTTGGTTATGAAACCGTTGGCTATATTGAGCCTCGATTAAAATCGACAGGCAAAGATGACCCTATTGGTACGCCCGATATTCTATTAATGGTATCAGAAGAAATGCTAGTGTTTGATAATCTTTCAGGGAAAGTATTATTATTAACTCATGCAGATCCAGCTGATGACAATGCTTATGATAAGGCTATTAGCAGACTTAATGATCGCATTACTGATTTAAGAAACCTACCAGCACAAACAGACGCTCATGCTGCACCTAAACAAGTTGATGAAGCTGATTTTATTTCAGGTTTTACTCAGAAAGGCTTTGAAGATGCGGTATTAAAAGCTAAAGACTATATTGTTGCTGGGGATGTGATGCAAGTAGTGCTTTCACAGCGTATGTCTATTCCCTATTCTGCTAGTCCACTTAATTTATATAGAGCTTTGCGTTGTTTAAATCCATCGCCTTATATGTATTATTTAAACCTGGGAGGTTTTCATATTGTTGGTTCATCCCCAGAAATTTTAGTGCGTTTAGAAGATGATACTGTAACAGTTCGGCCCATTGCAGGTACGCGTCCTCGCGGTGAAACTGTTAAAGAAGATAAAGCTTTAGAAAAAGAACTGTTGGCAGACCCTAAAGAATTAGCCGAACATCTTATGCTAATAGATTTAGGACGCAATGATGCTGGCAGAGTGGCTAAAATTGGCACCGTTAAATTAACCGACAAAATGATTATCGAAAGATATTCTCATGTCATGCATATTGTTTCTAATGTGATTGGTGATTTACAAGAAGGCAAAGATGCTTTTGATGTTTTGTCGGCAACTTTTCCGGCTGGAACAGTAAGTGGCGCGCCAAAAATTAGAGCAATGGAAATTATTGATGAACTAGAACCTGTTAAACGTGGCGTTTATGCGGGGGCTGTTGGCTATATTTCCTGGTCAGGTAATTTAGATACTGCGATTGCTATTAGAACAGCAGTGATAAAAGATAAAACTCTGCATATACAGGCAGGAGCAGGTATTGTTTATGATTCAATTCCTAGAAATGAGTGGGATGAAACGATGAATAAAGGACGTGCTGTTTTCCGTGCAGTGGCTATGGCAGAAGCAGGACTAGAAGGAGAAAAATCATGAGCGTAAAAGTGGTCATGGTCGATAATTACGACTCCTTTACTTATAACTTAGTACAGTACTTTGGTGAATTAGGTGCCGACGTTACCGTTGTTCGTAATGATGAAGTTACTGTTGAAGCTATTGAAGCCTTATCACCCGATAAAATAGTTATTTCCCCCGGGCCTTGTACACCAAAAGAGGCTGGTATTTCTGTAGAAACTATTTTAAAGTTTGCGGGCAAGCTCCCTATTTTAGGTGTTTGTTTAGGGCATCAAAGTATTGGAAATGCTTTTGGTGGTGATATTGTGCATGCAAAAAGTATTATGCATGGTAAAACCTCACCAGTTTATCACCATGACTCTGGCGTATTTAAAAACTTAAATAATCCATTTATTGCTACACGTTATCACTCCTTAGTGATTGATCAACAAACACTGCCTGATTGTTTAGAAATTACTGCATGGACTCAAGATGAGTCTGGCAATATTGATGAGATTATGGGTGTGCGCCATAAAGAACTCGATATTGAAGGCGTGCAATTTCATCCAGAATCTATCTTGACTGAACATGGTCACGATATGTTACGTAACTTTTTAGAAGGTTAAATTTTGCATGAAAATACAACAAGCTCTTAATAAAATACTTGATAAGCAAGATTTAACTAGCAGCGAAATGCGTGATGTTATGAATAGCATCATGACAGGTGGCGCGACAGACGCTCAAATTGCAGGTTTTCTTATTGCTTTACGCTGTAAAGGTGAAACGGTTGATGAAATAGCCGCTGCCGCAGCTGTAATGAGAGAACTAGCCAGTAAAGTCCCTGTTTCAGGTAAGCATGTTATTGATACTTGTGGAACAGGTGGCGATGGCGCAAATACTTTCAATATTTCAACTACTTGTGCTTTTGTTGTAGCAGCAGCAGGTGGACAAGTAGCTAAGCATGGTAATCGCTCTGTTTCTAGTAGTTCCGGCAGTGCAGATGTGTTAGAAGCCGCTGGTGTTAATCTTGATTTATCAGCTGAACAAGTTGCTAAATCAGTTGATGAAATTGGTGTTGGTTTTTTATTTGCACCAAAACATCATGGTGCTATGAAACATGCCATTGGCCCACGTAAAGAAATGGGGGTTAGAACGCTATTTAATTTATTAGGTCCTTTATCTAACCCAGCTGAAACGGCCAATCAATTAATTGGTGTATTCTCTACTGACTGGGTAGAACCACTCGCTCAAGTGTTAAAAAGATTAGGCAGTCAACATGTCTTAATTGTAAATGCTGAAGATGGTTTGGATGAAATTAGTATTGCTTGTGCCTCGAATATTGCAGAATTAAAAGATGGAAAGATTTCGACCTATCAAATAACACCTGAACAATTTGGCTTGCAACGATCTAGCCTGGACTCATTGGCTGTAGATGGGGCTGAATCGAGCTTAACAATGCTTAAATCTGTATTAAATAATCAAGCAGGTGCAGCCAAAGATATTGTTATCTTAAATGCGGGAGCTGCTATTTATGCCGCTAATTTAACCATAACGCTTGAAGCTGGAATAAAAAAAGCTCAACAAGTGATTGAGAATGGTACGGCTTTAGAAAAGTTTAATGCTTTAATTGCTTATTCAAATAAATAGTCCAGCCATTGAGTTAAGGCTAATATAAATGTAGCCTTGATGCAGCAAAGTAAAACCAAGGATCTTAGCTACAAAACCTTGATTCCACTCCGTTTCATCAAGGCTACATTCTTAACTTAAGACTTTTGACTGCAACCCCTACTTATTTCAACCATACAAAATTAAAAAATGACTGATACCCCAGATATTCTAAAAAAAATTCTTGATAGAAAAGCGGAAGAAGTAGCTAATCGTAAACAACGCACATCTGTCGATGTATTAAAAGAAATTGCCAGTGGAATTGAAAACCCAAGAGGTTTTGCAGCTGCGTTACAAAGCAAAGCTCAGTCAAAAAAACCAGCCATTATTGCTGAAATTAAAAAAGCCTCCCCAAGTAAAGGTGTAATTAGAGAAAACTTTAAACCTATAGAGATTGCTCAAGATTACGCAATGAATGGCGCAACTTGTTTATCTATCTTAACGGATAAAGATTTTTTTCAAGGTTCGGAAGCTTATCTACAAATGGCTAGAGAAAAATGTCCTCTGCCAATTTTAAGAAAAGATTTTATGATTGATCCTTATCAAATTCATGAATCTCGCGCATTAGGTGCTGATTGTATTTTGCTGATTGTTGCGGCTCTTGAAGATAAACAAATGCATGAACTTGCTGATACTGCTGCTGAATTGGGTATGGATGTTTTGGTAGAAACGCATAATGCAGATGAATTAACACGCGCTTTAACTTTAGATACTAAGTTAATAGGTGTTAATAACCGTAATTTAAGAACCTTTGAAACTTCCTTACAAACAACATTAGATTTAAAACAGTCTATTCCAGATGACCGTCTGATCATCACAGAAAGCGGCATACATACTGAAGAAGATATACAACTGATGCTGGATAATGAAATTTATACTTTTCTAGTCGGCGAAGCCTTTATGAGAGCAGATTATCCTGGACATAAAATGCGTGAGCTTTTTTCTATGTAAATTACTTAGGCTTTCTTAACCTATTATTAAGAAAGCCTTTTTATACCGTGTAAATTAGAGTGCTACCCTTATTCTAATAAACCATCAAGCCCTGACTCTAGAGCCATAATATCACCTAATTTTTCTTCAAAGAAAACATCAGGAAACCCTAATTTCTGAATAATTTCTGGATGAATACGTGGCAGCGTTTCTTCTTTAGTCATTTTGGCCGCGTTACAAATACTAATTTGCCTAGCAATATAGACCGAGCAGGCAATTTTAGATGTTGGATCAGCAAGTAATGGGTTTCCAGATTGTGCAATGGGTATTATTAATTCATCAGAAAATTTCCAAAACTTACATAGCTCAGCAGAAACATCCTGACTACTAAAACCAAGTCTCATATTCTCTAAAAAAAGACGAGAATGGCCACCTTCTTTTATTAATTGTTCAATTTCTAAAGCTTCTTTAGGCTGCCCTAAATGAATCAAAATTGTCCCTAAGCTACTTAATAAACCAGCCGTAAATGCAATATCTGCATTGCAACCACCCGCATTAGCCAACCATCTTGCATAAGTTGCAGTAGAAAAGCTATCAAGCCAAAATTGTTTGACATCAAAATCTTCAATTTTAGGAACAGAACTAACAATACCTGAAGCAATCACAAGTGTTTTTAACTTAACCATTCCCAACAAAACAACAGCTTCTTCAATAGTAGATATTTTTTTTGCTAAACCAAAACTTGCAGAATTAACAATACGTAATACTTTTGAAGAAATAATCTGTTCTTTCTCAACATTTTTAGCCACTTTTTTTAAATCAATATCTGGGTCACTTAATTGATTGATAATAACGCGGATGACTTCAGCAATTTGAGGAACATTATTAACTTCTGAAAATAAATTGTTAATTTTAGAGGACATATCAAACTATATTTTATAACGGATCAATAATTAAGATTATATAACTTATTCGCTATCTAAAAAGAAATAGCTGCTACTTTTTAAATCTATTCTTGATTTTATTAAAAAAGGCACCAACATTGAGCTTTTTTGTTACATTTTTGGTGCATCTCACTAATTACTTGAAATTATAACTAAAATGAGGAATAGCTTTTGTTTGCATGATAAAATTACATTTTTTTTAAATCATCAATCAAGAGAGCAAAATGAAAGCAAATATTGGATTAATCGGTCTTGCTGTAATGGGGCAAAATCTGGTCCTTAATATGAATGACAATGGCTATAAAGTAGCTGTTTTTAATCGTACCACCAGTAAAGTTGATGATTTTCTGGAAGGGCCGGCTAAAGGCACTGATGTTGTTGGCACATACTCTCTTGAAGAATTAGTTGATAGCCTAGAAGCTCCACGTAAAATCATGTTAATGGTTAAAGCTGGAGACGTGGTTGATCTTTGGATTGAAAAGTTAATTCCTTTATTGTCTAAAGGCGACATTATCATTGATGGTGGTAACTCACTTTATACTGATTCAAACCGTCGTACAGACTATTTGACAGAAAAAGGCTTATTATTCATTGGTACAGGTGTTTCAGGTGGTGAAGAAGGCGCAAGACATGGACCTTCAATTATGCCAGGTGGAAACAAAGACGCATGGGAAGCAGTAAAACCAATTTTTCAAGCAATCAGTGCAAAAGTTGATGGCGCTCCTTGTTGTGAATGGGTAGGTGATAACGGCGGTGGCCACTATGTCAAAATGGTGCATAACGGTATCGAATATGGAGATATGCAGCTAATTTGTGAAGCTTATCAGTTATTACGTGAAGGTTTAGGCTTATCAGTTGATGAAATTCAAGCTATTTTTGCTAAATGGAACACGGGGGTACTAGATTCATACCTAGTTGAAATCACCACTAATATCCTAGCTTACAAAGATGAAAATGGTGAACCTTTAGTTGATTCTATTTTAGATACTGCTGGCCAAAAAGGCACAGGAAAATGGACTGGAATTAATGCTCTAGATATGGGGATTCCTCTTACATTAATTGCTGAGTCTGTTTTTGCCCGTTGTTTATCTGCACAAAAAGATCAACGTGTTAAAGCGGCTGTAGAGTTACCAAAAAACCCAGCAACATTCACGGGTGATAAAGAAGAAATGATTCAAGCGATTCATGACGCTTTATATGCTTCTAAAATTATTTCTTACGCACAAGGTTTTCAACTAATGCGTGAAGCCGCTAAAGAATATGATTGGACGCTTAACTATGGTGATATCGCGCTAATGTGGCGTGGTGGTTGTATTATTCGTAGTCAATTTTTAAGTGATATCAAAAAAGCTTACGAGAAAAATCCAGAACTAGATAACTTATTATTAGCCGACTTCTTCTCAGATGCGATGACTAAAGCAGATGCAGGCTGGCGTAAAGCTGTGATTTTAGGTATTGAATTAAACGTACCTACACCAACATTCTCTTCAGCACTTGCTTATTTTGATGGCTACCGTACAGCACGTTTACCTGCTAATTTACTGCAAGCGCAACGTGATTACTTTGGTGCTCATACTTATGAACGTACTGATAAGCCACGTGGTGAATTCTTCCATACTGACTGGACTGGACACGGCGGTAACGTTTCATCATCTACTTACAACGTATAAGGTAACTCATGAAAGCTGAAGCTTGTACTTATGTTATTTATGGCGCGACAGGAAATCTATCACGCATAAAGTTAATGCCTGCTTTATATCATTTGGATGTCGAAAATTTATTGCCAGAAGGCACTAAAATTGTTGCTTTAGGTCGTAGAGACTGGGATCAACAAAAATGGCAATCTGAAGTGCGGGATATGCTTGAAGCAAAAGCACGTGACGGGATAGATGAAACTATTTTTAAACGTTTTTGTGAACGCATGCATTATCACAAAGGTGATATCAAGCAAGCCGAAAGCTATGAAGCCTTAGCTAAAATAATGAATGGGGCTGACTTCCCACAAAATAAAGCCTTTTATTTGTCAGTTAGCCCTTCTGATTTTGGCTGCATCGTTGAGCTATTAAGTGATGCCGGTTTCCTACGTGAAGACTCTGGTTGGAGCCGCGTTGTTATCGAAAAACCTTTTGGTTATGATTTACAAAGCGCACAATCATTACAACGCCGTATAGGTAAATTCCTAAGAGAAGATCAAATCTATCGAATAGATCATTATTTAGGTAAGGGCACAGTGCAAAACTTATTGGTTTTCCGTTTTGCAAATACTATGCTTGAACCTTTATGGAATCGTAATTATATTGACCATATCCAGATTACTCATTCAGAGGAATTAGGTATTGGCTCAAGAGCACAATATTATGATACTTCTGGTGCAACACGAGATATGTTACAAAGTCATTTATTACAATTAATGACTTTAGTGACTATGGAACCACCTGCATCGATGGAAGCTGAAGCTTTACGTGATGAGAAAGTAAAGGTTCTGAAATCTGTACGTCCTATTCCTAAAGCAGCAGTTAATGCCCATGCTTTTCGTGCGCAATACTCTAGTGGTAATGTAAAAGGCGAGAAAGTTAATGGTTATTTACAGGAAGAGAATGTACCTGAAGATAGTGTGACTGAAACTTATGCTGCATTAAAGTTGTATGTAGATAACTGGCGCTGGAAAGATGTGCCCATTTATTTACGTACTGGTAAACGTATGGCACAAGCTCAATCAACCATTTCAATTTGTTTTAAAGAGCCACCTTTACAATTTTTTAGAGATACTCAAGTCAAATGTACTAGCCCAAACTGGTTATTGATGGGAATTCAACCTGAAGAATGTATCCGTATGGAAATGACGGTAAAAGAGCCTGGTTTAGAAATGAGTACACGATTAACCAGCTTAGATGCTAGTTATCGCCAAGAAGATGAGCAACATACAGATGCTTATGAAGACTTATTACTTGATGTAATTGAAGGTGATCGCTCTTTATTTTTACGTGCCGACGAAGTGGAAGGTGCATGGAAAATTGTTGATCCAATTTTACAAAAATGGTCAGAAGAACGTGATTATATTGCAACATACCCTGCAGGTTCTTGGGGACCAGAAGAATGTAAGCGTTTGTTTGATAAAGAAAAACAACATTGGCGTCACTCATTAACTCCGGAATGTAAGTAATATGCAAACAATAAACCAATGGCATCAGTTTGATACTGCCTCACAAGTGGCTGACGAAGTACTTGTACAAATATTAAACAGTGCTGAAAAAGCAATTGCTGAACGAGGAAGCTTTAAACTAGTTTTAGCCGGCGGCAGCACCCCAGAAAAAATCTATCAACAACTAGTCACGGCTAAAACTGATTGGTCAAAATGGATGATTTATTACGGTGATGAACGTTGCTTGCCTGCTGATGATAAAGATAGAAACAGTATAATGGCTGCAAATGCTTTATTGTCTAAAGTAGCTATTCCAGCAGCTAACATTTTTACTATGCCAACTGAATTAGGGGCTGTAGAAGCTGCTGTAAAATACCGTGAAGCTATTACTGATGTAGACCAGTTCGACTTAGTTCTATTAGGCATGGGTGAAGATGGACATACAGCAAGTTTATTTCCTGGCCATGTAAATGCCAGCGAAGAAACAGTGCATGAGGTTTATAACTCACCCAAACCACCATCAGATAGAATCTCTTTAAGTGCAAAAACTTTAGCCAATACGCGACAATGTTTTTTTATTGTTACTGGTACGTCTAAAGTAGATCCTGTTAAACAATGGAAGCAAGGGGCAGATTTGCCAGTAGCATCTATTGCACCAGCAACAGGTGTGGATATCTATATAGATAGTGCCGCAATCGCTTAAAACTCCGTGTTAAAGATAGAGTAGGAGTTACCTACTCTATCTCTTCTCAAGAAATACTCCCAAATGTAGAGTGGAATCTTCCCAATTCTACAAGCATTAAATTTCATAACTTCCTATTTTGAACTACAATTAAAAGATAAATAATAATCAAGTTTTATCTTTAGGTAGCTCACATGATAGATGGCTTAAATATCACCATAGAATACTGGCACTGGATTATCTTCGGTTTACTTTTATCGGTAAGCGAGATTTTTGTACTAAGCTTTGTTTTACTATGGTTTGGCCTAAGTGCCATTTTTGTAGGTATTTTATTAGCAATTGTAGAGTTTTCTTTAACGCTGCAAATTCTGCTTTGGATATTATTATCAGTCTTTAATATATTTGCTTGGTTTAAATGGATCTCTCCTCGGTTAAAAAACAAAACCTTATCCGGCATGTCACGTGAAAAAATGCTTGGCCAGGTCGGCTCGGTGATTGAGTTTAATCCAATCCATGAAGGTCGAGGTAAATTACGTTTTCCAGCACCTATTTTAGGTGCAGATGAATGGCAGTTTATCTGTGAAGATGAGCTAGAAGTTGGTACTCGCGTAACTGTAAAAGAGTTCTCAGGTAATTCGTTAATTGTTTCAAAATTAAAGTAATCTAATTGTAATATAAGGGGCTAGAGATGGAAGGTTTATCTATTGTTGTTATCTTAATGATTGTGCTGATTGTTACGGTATTTAAAGGTGTTAGGATTGTTCCTCAGGGCTATAAGCATATTGTACAAAGGCTAGGTAAATATCACTGCACGTTAACACCAGGTTTAAATTACATTATTCCTTACGTAGATTCAGTTGCAGATAGATTAACGACTAAAGATATTGTGCTAGACATTGCCAGTCAGGAAGTTATAACGCGTGATAATGCAGTAATCGTTGCCAATGCAATTGCTTATATCAATATCATTTCGCCAGAAAAAGCCGTCTATGGTGTAGAAGATTTTGTAATGGCGATTGAGAAGTTAATCCAAACCTCTCTTAGATCAATTATTGGTGAAATGTCCCTAGATGAAGTGCTTTCTTCAAGAGAACACATTAAAACTAAATTAAAAGATAGTATTTCTGATGATATAGCCGACTGGGGAATTACCTTAAAAACCGTAGAAATCCAGGATATTAACCCATCACCTACCATGCAAGCATCAATGGAAGAACAGAGTGCTGCAGAGAGAGAAAGACGGGCAGCTGTAACAAGAGCAGAAGGCCTGAAACAAGCCGCTGTATTAGAGGCTGATGGCCGCTTAGAAGCTTCTCGCAGAGACGCACAAGCAAAGGTTCTTCTTGCTGAAGCGAATAGTAAAGCGATTGAAAGCATTTCATCTGCTATAAAAGATAAAGAGCTACCAGCCACTTTTTTACTAGGTGAAAAATATATTGAAGCAATGAAAGAGCTTTCAGAATCAGATAACTCTAAAACAGTAATACTTCCAGCTGATTTATTACAAGCCGTTAAAGGTTTAATTGCTAAAAATTAAACTAACTTTGTAGAAAAATGGAAAAGTAAACATTAGCATCGGTCGATAGGTCGGTGCTTTCTACTCACTCGTCTGCTGGACGAGAAATCAGCCATTACCTGATTATATTCTTAAACTAAAAAAAATCACTCTACCTTTGTAAAGCATATTGAATTAATGCTATACCAACACCTACAAATCTAATTGTTGTGATGACAAAACTGATTGCTGTCAAAACTTTCCATATTTGTTTATTCCAAAAATCTGGGTCAAAAGATGCGACGACAAAAATGCTAGGATTAGTGAACCCTCCTATAGCTACACACCAACATGCAAAAATGGATAATTCGACCCATGAACCATAAAAACCAAGGTTAAATAATGCCATAAGAGCAAAATCAATATGCACTCTAATCATCGTTTTGTAATCAACTAAAAACTTCTCGTCAATGCGTTTAATTGGGAACCAACGAGCAAATGTTATCAGCCATGCTGATAACATTTGCTATCATTCAGGCAACAGCACCTATTAATAAAACTTCCATTATTTTTTCCTTCTTAAATTTTTAGTTTTTTGAATAGAGTATAAGCATGATGCTAATAACAAATTTTAAAAATATGAAAATCCGTGACGCTTATTTGTGGTCAAGTGCATGCGATAGTTAGCTTTTTCATTTATACTAAAGATGTGTAAAACAATGTGTGGATATATGATTATGGCAACTAACTTAGCTTTAGATGACACCCTTCTTACGCTTGCTTTAAAGGTAGGGGGGTTTAAAACCAAAAAAGATACTGTAAATGCAGCACTTAAGGAATTTGTAGAAAGGCATAAGCAACATGAAATTATTGAACTATTTGGGAAACTGCCTTCCGATAGTGATTATGACTATAAAAAAGGCCGTAAATGAGTTCTGTGCTTGTAGATACCTGCATTTGGTCTTTAGCTTTACGTGGAAAATCTCCTCGAGATATTTCGGTTTCTGAAGAGCTTACAAGGCTTATTTATACTGAAAAAGCAAAAATCATTGGACCAATCAGACAGGAAATATTATCTGGTTATAGTGATATAAAACAGTGCAAAAAACTCAAAGATAAATTAATGTATTTTCCAAATGAGCTTATTTTAGATGACGACTATCTGTCAGCAGCAAGTTTTTCTAACCTTTGCAGACAAAAAGGAATCCAAGGCTCACATATTGATTTTCTGATTTGTGCAGTAGCTGATAGGCTGAAAATGAGTATTTTTACATGTGATAAAGATTTTGAATACTTTTCTCAAGTAATTCCAGTAACACTGCATTTAAAAACATAACGACAAATTCAGTGGCCGCTGGCAGATATAAGAAGAACTCTGCTAACACACTGAACTTTGATATAAAATGACTTCTATAAAAAGACTGCGCGGTCAACTAGATTTTTTTGTTATAAGTTTTTACTCTCAGTTTTTCCATTTCGAGCTATCCAAGTTAAATACTCTACTCCAAGATTGGTAACATGATATACATCGTCTTTTGAGGTAATAAGTAACCTGTTAAACAAAAAACCCAGATATTGCTCTACCGACCAAGTACCTAGCTCTTCTTTAAAAAGGTTTCGAACATTTTCAAAATGTGATTCAATTTTTACCCTAGGAAGCCCCTGCCCTGCAACCTGATTCAACTGCTCTAACAAAAATATCTGACTACCAAATATTAATGCATGAATTTGTTCGAATTCTAACAATAACTGTGTACCAGCAAGGTGTTTGATTAAAACTTTAACAGTATCCCCGTTCGTATCAAACCTTTTAGCATCTAAATCGATTTTATTTTTACACCTGATTTATCAATTCTTCTGATATGACGTTGATAATTTCTTTAGCGACGTGTTCTGCGTCTTTTTCTGATGTTATTTCATGCAATAACACCACAAACTCGTCTCCCCCATACAGACTCACTGTATCACTGGCTCTTGTAGAGTGACTCATACGCTGACTGACTTGTTTTAATAACTGATCCCTATCTCATTTTCATCATTCACAACTTGAAATGGCGCCAACCCTATAAATCAAGGCCAAAATGTAAAAGCTTAACTCCTAATTTATTTTTTATATTGCTCCAAAATACCAGTCATATTGTCTACAGCTATTTGAAACTCACCCAGCCTATTTCTTGCACTATCTACATTACCTTCTTGGTATTGATCAAATAAATCACTGCTAATAATATGCATTGCATTATGCGTTGCTTCAAGTTCTTTTATCCAGCTTTCATCAAAGAGTTTATCTTGGATAGCCTGTTTAATAAAAACACCACAATGACATTTTTTTCTTTTTAACTGGGGCCAGTTTTCAATACTACCAGGCTCAGACTTTATGTTATTTTCAAAGTTATTTTTCCAATGCTTCAAGCTGAGTAAAAGTAGTTCTATTTTAATTTGTTTCGCTGAGTATTCCTTTTCGACAAATGCTTGCCACTGTGTATCTGGCTTATAATCAGATAACCATGCTGGAATTTTATCTGCTGGCATTGGGCGTGCAATGCCATAACCTTGTGCTTCATAGCATCCTATAGCAAGCAACATTAAGCCGTGATCTGATGTTTCAACCCCTTCGGCAATAACTTCACGATTAAAAGACTCTGCAAGGCCTATAATTCCATCAATAATGGCATAGTCATTGGGATCATCAAGCATATCTCTGACAAAAGATTGGTCGATTTTAATCGTTTGAGCAGGCAAGCTTCTTAAGTGGGTGAGTGATGAATAACCTGTCCCAAAGTCATCCAGAGCCACATTAACGCCTAGCTCATGAATACAGGCTTTAATAATACGGCTTATCGATTGAAGGTCACCTAAGGCACTGCTTTCTAAAATTTCTAGTTGAATATTTTTTGAATGTACTTTGGGATATAACACCATAGCAGCTCTAAGATCAGCAACGAAAGAAGGGTGTTGCATATGATAGGAGGAAATATTGATACTGACCTCTATATCAATCCCTTGCTCTCTCCAGTTATCAAGTTGTTTTAAGGCTTCATTAATCACCCAGTTCCCTACCTGAATTTCTAATTCAGTTTCTTCAATAATAGGTAAAAACTTAAGGGGGGGAATTAAACCTTTGTCAGGGTGAAGCCAACGGATTAATGCTTCAGCACCAAAAACCACACCTGTTTTCATATTTACTTTAGGTTGATAAAACAAACAAAGCTCTTGCTTTATTAAGGCTTGCTCCACTTCCTTAAGTTGGATGTTCTTTTGTATTATGAGTTGATCTTTCTCTGCACTAAACAAATGGTAACGGTTTTTCCCCGCTAATTTTGCTTGATACATTGCCTGATCGGCATGGCGCATTAAGGTATCAAAATCTGAATTATCTAAAGGATATAATGTGATGCCAATAGATGCACTAATAGAAATTGATTCCCCATCAATAAGAAATAGCTGTGTAAGTGACTCTATGATGCGCTTGAGCATATGCTCACATTCTGTAAATGATTTAATATCACCTAATAAAAGAACAAACTCATCACCTCCTTGACGAGAAGCGGTATCTTCTTCTCTAATGTTACTTTTGATACGTCCAGCAACTTCAATCAATAATTCGTCACCTACTTTATGCCCATAAAGATCATTAACAGGTTTAAAGTCATCCAAATCTAGAAAACAGACAGCCAGCATGTTTTTTTGTCGTTTACTATGGGCAAGCGCTTGAGTAAACCTATCAGTTAAAAGCACACGGTTTGGAAGCTGTGTTAGCACATCATAATGTGCCATTTGTACAAGGGAATCTTGTTGTTTTTTACTATGGGTAATATCTGAGAATATACCAACATAATGCAATACCTTACCTGTATCATCAACCATCGGCGAAATAGAAAGTAACTCGGCATATAGCTCTCCGCTCTTAGCCCTGTTCCATACCTCACCTTGCCAATGTCCCTGATCATGAATTGTTTGCCACATATTGGCATAAAATTCAGGCTTTTGTTTTCCTGAGCTTAACATTCGCGGATTTTTACCAATAACCTCTTCACGGCTATATCCTGTAATTTCAGTGAATGCAGGATTGACATCAAAGATAATACCTTTGTCATCTGTAATGGTAATACCTTCATTGGTATTGTTAAACACTTTCGCAGACAACTGCTGTTTATCTTCTGCTTTTAGCCTTTCGGTAATATCTAAAATAATCGCAACAAAAGCAGGCTTTAATAAAAAATGAGTGAGTTGCAGGTAAATTTCAACTGAATACAGTGAGCCATTTTTCCGTTGATGCACAGCTGTAAAATGGACAATTTCTTTTGCACCCGTTCGAAGCGGTTCAACCCATTCATTAAATTGTTGCAGCGATACCTCTGGTTTTATATCTAATGGAGTTAATTGAATTAACTCTTCTTCGCTATAGCCAATATTTTTACAAGCACCACGGTTTACTTTAATAAACTTGTAGCTCTCTGCATCAAATATAAATATCTCTGTTAATGCATTTTCAAAAATACTTCCGTAGCGTTCTTCACTGGCTCGTAATGATTGTTCAATCTCTTTACGTTCAGTAATATCACGAATAAAAGCATTAAATTCATAGCCCTCATACATTTTAACGGGAGCGACGCTAATTTCTATGGGGAACTCATGTCCATCACGGTGACGTGCAGTCTTTTCTCGCACTTTATTAATCGTTGCTTCTTTTCGCTCCAGCAGGAATTGCTTTAATTCAAGAGTATATGCCTTTTTATATTGATCAGGCATGATGGTATTTTGCAAAAATTTACCTAATACATCATCTTTTGACCAGCCAAAAATATCTTCTGCTTGATGGCTCCACCCTGTAATTTCACCTTTGGCATTAATTTGAACCAAGGCATCATGAGCTGATTCGATAATTGAGTTTATACGCGCTTTATCTTCTTTTTCAGCATTCATCAGGCGTGTTAATTCATCAGCCATCTGATTAAAGCTTTTGATTATCGTATTGAGCTCACTTCTAGCATTTGGCTTTAAGCGTGAGTTTAAATCACCCTTAGCAAAAGCTAATGTTGCTTTTGCAATACTATCAATGCCTTTGACCGTTGCTATGTATATCCCTATTGAAAAATATAAAATGACTAAAAAAACCAGAACACAAATAACCGCACTCCCAACAAGAACCTGCTTGGCATCTGAATGCTGTTTTTTGATAAGTAATTCGGTCGTGGGAAGCAATACCTTGAACATTACCTCATAAGTATTATCAATCGCTTCCGTCGTTATTTGAAAAAAGTGCTTTGGCGTGGTGCTGTAATGCTCTTGAATAATGTCTGATTCCACCAACTTAAAAATATAGTGAGAGCTGTTAAATGTTTCTTGAGCAGACTGTAACAACGTTTGCTCTATTGACGAATTATAAAGTGCTGTTTTTTTAAGATTACGTTGCAGCAAATGAACCGCTTTATTTGCTTGGGCAATCAACGTATTTATCTGTAATTTTTGTAGCGCAGAAGACTTCTTTTCTGCCAATATTCCAGTACCAAAAGCTCGAGTCTGACCTAGATACTCTTGTGTTGAGGCAAGCTGATAAATGGTGGTATTCAGTAGATAAAAAATATCTAAGTTAGGAGGGGTAGTTAATTCATAACTATCTGCAATTGTTTGTGCAAGCACTAGCAATTGATCGACAATCAGCGTCTGTTTGGAAAAGTTACTTTTTACAGACCAAACCATCCCTTGTTCTTTTATTAAACTCCATTCATCGATTATTTTTTTCCATTGCCCTGAGTCACTAATCGTTACCGGCAATGTATTCGCTAAAACAATAAAGGCATCATCAGTTTGTTTTTGTCTTTCTAGGCGTTGCTCTATAAGTGTTGCCGTTCCACCAAGCACACCTGATGACAGCCCTCTATGTTGCTGCAACAACTGAACTGTTTTAAATAAAGGGGATAATAGTGTTAAACCAAGCAGCTCTTTTTCTGATGTTTTGATAACTGTATTAATACGGTTATATAAATTGTTTGTTATAACAGAAAAAGCGAATAAGATAATGACAGCAAGTACAACAGTACGTTTGGTGAAATTTAACCGCATCATCAATGCTGTAGCAGGGAGAAATAACAAGCTAAATCGGCGATAAATCCATGGAGTTTTTTTCATAAAAATCACTTTAAACTAATTTTATAAGAATGCTACATCACAAAAAAACTTTTGCTAGTTTGTTTGAAGCATAGCCTTCTCCCAACACTCTACTAAATAGGTTTCAACCATTTGTACAATAACTTTATCCAAGTGCCCGGTTTGCGCTTGTTGTTTTAAAATGGATAGTATTTCAGCGGGTGGCAAGTCTTCTCGATAAGGACGGCGTTGGGCTAAAGCTTGAAACACATCAGCTACAGCAATAATTCTAGCTTCAATAGACAACTCTTTTTTGCCTTTATGATTAGGATATCCACTGGCATCAACACGTTCATGATGATCGGCTGCCCATTGGCTAATTTGTTCAAAGCCTTTTACTTGTTTAAGGATGTTATAAGTATCAAAAGTATGACGCTTCATTATTTGGTATTCTGAATCCGTCAGTTTTGATGGCTTTTCAATAATATCATCTGGTACTCTCAACTTACCGATATCATGAAGTAGTCCTGCCAATTCAATAATGTCACAATTTTCTTCAGATAAATTAAATCGTTCTGCTAAGTAGCGTGAAAGACTAGCGACACCATCAGAATGTTCACGAGTAAAAGTGCTTTTTGCATCGACTATAGATGAAAATATTTGGACAATACTTTTTAGGTCTTTAAAGTCAATTTTACGCGTTAAATCATGGGCAACCCATGTGGAAACGTAGCCAGAAATGTGTTCCCTTTCCAGTGATAACCAAAATGCATCTGACTCCGATACTTCCAAAAATACATCGACTAATTCAGGGCTAAACCAGTCATTCTTTTTTTCAGCTATTTTGTGTCTAATTTCTTCTTTGCCGAGTAAAATATTAGGTTCTTTTAAACAAAAACCTAAAACAGAAACATCAACTCTATCGACCATATAGATACAGTTGGCTTTTAATTTGATATCCTCTGGAATATCCAAGTTTTTTAAGTCAGACCAATGGGTGTGGTGATATAAAATAATATCTGATAAATGGGATAAAACTGGAGTGGATTGCAGAATATTTGCGCCCAGTTTACAGTGTTCTTTTTCTCGCTCCCATTCAAACTGAGCCAACTTAGCATGGACAGCAGTATTTGATACACCACAATCATGAAGAATTGCCGCTTGAAAGAGACCATCTATTTGTTGATCAGGCCAATTTAATGCTTTAGCACATTCAGCCGCCATAAAAGCAACCCGTTTACCATGATGAACATGATCAACCCCGACCAGATCAAGCGCATCTGATAAAGAGTATATTGCTTCGTGTAGATTAATATTAAACTTAGACATAGTAAGGTTAAGTTTAGCACCATGATGAGGAACAGGGAAGATAAGGATGGCTTATGACTGGTAACTGACTGTCATTTTAATGAAAAATCGACATGCCTTTAGAAAGGCTTGGCAATAAACCAACTTTCCATACAATATATTTGTTATATACCAATGTTAATTTTGAGCGTAATTGCATAACAGAATTAACTATAAGTTGTTCTTTAGTTGCAAATAATCCTTTAACTATTAATAATACACTCCTTGTTAAATATTTTAGAAAGTGAAGGAAAAGGTTTATGTCTGGAATGATGGTTTGGTCAATTAACTTATTAGTTTTATCAATAGGTATTCTTGTTGCTGGGATGATTAAACCCAAATGGATATTATTTTGGATGAAAAACCCAAGTCGAATACAAATTCAATTATTGGCTGGGGCGTTATTTATGGGAGCTACTGTTATGTTTGGTGAGGCAAACCTTGCTAAACAAGAGCAAGAGGTCTTGGCAAAGAAAGAATTAACTAAAGTTGTTGAAGAAACGCCGACAATTGCAGTAAAAGAAGAAGAAAAATAACGCTGCTTAATCTCTTAGGCTAAGGTTTTTTAGCAACTTAGCCAAGCTAGCTTCTCGCTAAAACAAACCAAAATTCAGGTTATAATACCCCATCTCTTTTCTGAATATAATAACGGCAGGCATCCACACAACTCATTTTGTTTGAGTAAGGACCGCTAATTTTATCGACAGTAAAAAACCACCATTGGCCTTGCTGATTAACATAATACCTATCTTGCGGTTTAAACAATGGATGTAGTGGTTTTTTTAGTCTTCTTTTCATCCGTACATTTTAGCCTATCCTTCAATGCTTAATTTTAAAAATATATCATTGCGCCGAGGCGCGCGCGTTCTATTTAGCGATACCTCTTTTACTATCCATAAAGGCCAAAAGGCTGGATTAACGGGGGCTAATGGCGTAGGTAAATCAAGTCTGTTTGCTATGCTATTAGATCAACTACATGTTGATGAAGGCGATTTTACTATGCCGCCAGGACTTGAAATCGCTCATGTTGCTCAAGAAACGCCAGCTGTAGATTGCTCTGCTATTGATTATGTTATTGACGGTGATCAAGAATTACGCAAATTACAACATAATCTAGAATTAGCTGAACAACAAGATGATGGCATTAAGCTAGCAGAATTACACAGTACTTTAGATCATATCGGTGGTTATACTGCTAATGCTCGAGCTTCTAGGTTAATGAATGGGCTAGGGTTTTCAGCAGGCCAAGAACAAGACCCTGTTAAATCTTTTTCCGGTGGCTGGAGAATGCGTTTAAATTTGGCACAAGCTCTAATGTGTCGTTCAGATGTTTTATTATTAGATGAACCAACCAACCATTTAGATTTAGATGCAGTTATTTGGCTGCAAGACTGGTTATGTAAATACCCTGGCACTTTATTATTAATCTCCCATGATAGAGATTTTTTAGATTCGATTACTGATCACATTATTCATATAGAACAAAATAAAGCTGAAATTTATACAGGGAACTATTCTGCTTTTGAAAAAATGCGTGCTGAAAAGCTAGCATTACAACAATCTGCTTTTGTAAAACAACAGCGAGAAATTGAACATATCCAGAGTTTCATCACTCGATTTAAAGCTCAAGCAACAAAAGCACGCCAAGCACAAAGCAGAATAAAAGCATTAGAAAGAATGGAGGTCATTTCACAAGCCCATGTGGATTCCCCTTTTAATTTTAGCTTTCCAGCTCCACAGAAAATGCCAAACCCATTATTACAGCTAGAAAAGGCTGATATTGGTTATGGCGAAAAAGTTATTATTAAGCAGGCAAATTTATCCATTACTCCAGGAGATAGAATTGGTTTGCTTGGGCCAAACGGTGCGGGTAAATCAACGCTAATCAAAGTACTCGCTTCTGAAATGAAACCTTTAAAAGGTGAGTTTCAAACAGCAGAAGCATTAAATATAGGTTATTTTGCTCAACATCAATTGGAACAGTTACGATTAGATGAGTCACCTTTATGGCATTTACAACAATTAGATAAACAAGCAACAGAAAAAGACCTGCGCAATTTTCTGGGTGGTTTTGATTTTAGAGGTGATAAAGTTGTTGAGATTGTAAAACCTTTTTCGGGTGGAGAGAAAGCACGTTTAGTCTTAGCTTTATTAGTCTATCAAAACCCTAATTTATTATTACTTGATGAGCCGACTAACCATTTAGACCTAGAAATGCGTCATGCCCTTAGTATGGCATTACAGGACTATACCGGTGCTATTGTTGTGGTTTCTCATGATAGACACCTTTTGCGCTCCGTTACAGACCAACTAATTTTAGTGGCTAATGGTAAAGCAACGCCATTTAGTGGTGATTTAGATGATTATCGTCAATGGATGACCGAACAGAAAAGAGCACAAGCTGATTCTGTTGATGAAGTAATTAGCACTGATTCAGGTATTTCTCGCAAAGAACAGCGGAAACAGGATGCTGAAAATCGTAAACGCTTAAAGCCTCTACTTAATAAATTAAAAAAGTCAGAACTAGCGGTAGAAAAATATCAGGCCGAACAACATGATTTAGAACAACAATTAGCTGATCCAGAAATTTATAATGATGCGAAAAAAGATGAATTAAAGAAATTACTGGCTAAAAAAATTGAAGTGGATAAAGCGCTTGAGTTAGCAGAAACTGAGTGGATGGAAGTTGAGGAAATGCTGGAACAAGAAGGAATATCGACTAGTTAATGCTGAGACCTAGTTACTTGAAAAATCTTTAAATTAAGTCAAAATGGTTTTTATATGGCTATATACAAACCACAACCTATAAATACTGTAGAGCGGACTTTAGTCCGCAATAATTTATAAATACTACCTTTATGGCGGACTAAAGTTCGCTATACAAATGTCTTTGCCTAATCGAGAAACTGTTTTTCCCTGTCGTAAGACCAATAAATTTAACGCATACTATCCAACATTTCATCCTGACGTTGTTTTCGTCCTTGAACCAATTGTTCAACCTGCTTAGCATCCTTAATTAATTTTGGAATATCAGCCAAAGGTACAGTTGTAGGGCTAGGAAAACTACTTGTTTGCTGTTTGGCAATTTTTTCTGGCTTTGTTGGAGCAGAAGGCAAAATCGATATACCTTGTATTTGCGTTAATGTCCCTTTTTTATCCGCTCCTTTTTTATCTGAATAATGGATTACACCCTTCTCATCCCGCCACTTATAAACTTCAAGATTTTCTTTACTATTAGATAGTACCGGCTTACTTTTTAAACTATCGAATGATAAATCAGGGAGTTTAAGCTTATCAGCACTGATCAATGGCATGCCATTCGACCCTTTCAGAAAAAAAGGAGCCGAACAGGCAAGGACTAATAAAAAAATCAATAATTTAATAAAAATACCCATAAATATAATTCCTAAAAAACATTGGATAATGTTTCTAAAGATAGTTGATAAACTAAAGTTTTTTAATTTATCTTTCTTAAATTACTTTGTTGTTTTTGCCGCTGCTCTTGATAATTGAGAATGTGAAAAATAGGTAACAAGAAGAGCAATAAAGATTGAAATAAAAGTTTCACCAATAAAAAATATACTCAGCGAAAAACCTAAAATATATCCAATTAACCCTACAATAGCCCACTTGATGCCATTTTCGTGCTTATTTCGCCCTGAATAGAAGAAAAAAATTGTCGTAAAAATAGCTGGCCATAAAATTACCATTGCGCCCCCTCTTTATTTTATAAAATGGATTGATTTTGTATCAAATCTCGTTAGAATCAATTATATCAAAGATTTATCATACCATTCATCCATGTACTTTATTTATACAGTGAGATAAAAATGAACCGCTTTCTTAAAATTTTGGGATCAATTTTCGCAATAGTTATTGTGTTGATTGTGGCCGCCATAATAATATTGCCACTGGTAATTAACCCTAATGACTTTAAACCAGAAATACAGGCAGCTGTACAAGATGCAACAGGTAGAGACCTCTCTATAGATGGAGAGCTTGAATTATCAGTATTTCCTTGGATTGGTGTTTCAACAGGAAAAATAACTTTAAGCAATGCTCAAGGTTTCTCAGCAGAGAACTTTGCTGAAATTGAGGAAAGTAATGTAAAAGTTAAATTAGTACCGTTGCTATCTCAAGAACTAGAAGTCAGCCGCATTGTTTTAAAGGGTTTGGTATTGAATCTAGCTAAAGACAAACAAGGCATTAGCAATTGGGATGATCTATCAAAAAAAGATACTACAACAACTACAAAAACACCACCAACTCCAAGTGATTCAGAAGAAAGTAGTAATGTTTCACCATTAGCCGCTCTAGCAATTGGTGGCGTTTCGATTGAAAATGCCAAAATCAGCTGGGATGATCAACAGCAAGGTAAGTTCACTGAAATTACTAATTTTAACTTCAGCTCTGGGGAACTGGCTTTTGATAAAGCAATTGATATTGCATTATCACTTACCCTTGTTAATCAAGAACCTGCAATTTCTGAATCAATAGACTTTTCTACAACTTTAATTATCAACCAGCAGCTTGATACCTTTAAATTTAATGCTGTAAAACTTGAAAGTATAACTAAAGGTAAAGATATACCAGGCGAATCACTCACAGCAAACCTAGTAACAGAAATTGCTGTTGATTTAACTCAACAAACCTTAAATATATCAGGGCTTAAACTAAATACAGGTGACTTAACACTATCAGCTGATATTAAGGGAACTCAAATTAAAGATAACCCTAGTTTTGCAGGGCCTATTAAAATTACTGAATTTAATCTTGCTAAATTGATGCAAGAAATGTCGATAGATTTACCAGAAATGCAAGATAGCAATGCATTGAATAAATTATCAGTAAGCCTAATGTTACAAGCAACAGCAAACTCTGCTGATATTAATAAGCTACTTATTAAACTTGATGACACAACAATTGATGGTTCTAGTCACATTAAAAACTTTGCTAAACCAGCGATACAATTTAGTATTAATGTTGATGATATTGATGTTGATCGTTATTTAGCTCCCCAAAAAGAGGATGCTCCTAGTAAAGTAGTCGCTTCACCTGCTAGTGCAGTAGCTGCCAGTGCAGGCTTATTTCCAGTCAAAACGCTTAGAGAATTAAATGCTACTGGCCAAATTAATATAGCTAAACTGAAAGTAAATCAATTAAAAATGCAGGGATTGAGCTTTAAGTTAAATGCAAAGCACGGCGTTATTAAAACTCAACAATCCGTTAAACAACTTTACCAAGGTAGCTATAAAGGTAATACAACCGTTAACGTAAAAAACAAAACACCGAGCATCGCTTTAAATGAACATTTAAGTAAAGTTAACATAGAGCCCTTACTACAAGATATGCAAGGCGAAGCTAGAATGAGTGGTATTGTTAATGTAAACGCTACACTACAAGGCTATGGAAATTCAACTAAGGCCATTAAATCATCCTTAAACGGTAAGCTTGGCTTTAATTTTAATGATGGTGTTATTAGGGGTTTTAATATTCAGAAAATTATCGATAACAGTAAAGCATTACTTGCTGGAGCGGCATTACCAACTGAGAACAAAAATGACCAAACCGTTTTTTCTATTATTAAAGGTACTGCAAAAGTTAGCAAAGGCTTAGTAAAAAATAATGACCTTTATATGGAAGCCTCAAAACTACGTGTAAATGGCAAAGGTACTGCAAACCTTGCAACAGATAAATTAGATTACAAAGTTACAGCTAAACTGCTAAAAACTGTTGCCACAGAAACTGAAGCAGAAAAAGTTAAAGGGCTACCAATTATTATAAATGTGGGCGGAACTATCGCTAAACCTTCTTACCAACTTGATATTGCAACAATGTTATTAAACAAAAATAAAGATAAAATTAACGAGAAGGCCGGTGAGCTGTTAAAAAAAATAGATGAAAAATTTGCACCGGGTGTTGGTGATTTAATACGTGGTTTTTTATAAGAAATTAGAAGTTTATAAGTTATTTTGATCGGTAGGAGGGGTCTATGGCCGCGACCGAAACAAGATCAAGAGCCGTCGCGGCCATAGGCCCCTCCTACTTTTATCTGCAAAAACTTTTCAAACTGTGGTTTATTACACTTTATACAACTATAAATGACACCAAAAACTTTCCAAAAAAACATTCTGTCATGGTTTGACTTAAATGGCAGAAAAAACCTACCTTGGCAACTAGAAGCAACACCTTACCGCACATGGCTTTCTGAAATCATGTTGCAACAAACCCAAGTCACCACAGTAATCCCTTACTTTAACCGTTTTACTCAACAATTCCCTGATATAAAAACCTTAGCGGAAGCACCTTTAGATTCAATATTACAACACTGGGCTGGGCTTGGTTATTATGCTCGGGCAAGAAACTTACATAAAACAGCTATTATCATTAATGATAACGGGGGGGAATTTCCAGAAGATCTAGATGGGCTTGTGGCTTTACCTGGTATTGGCAGATCAACTGCTGGCGCAATTTTAAGCATCGCCTTTAACAAAAGTCATCCAATTCTAGATGGTAATGTCAGGCGTGTATTGGCCCGATATTATGCAATTTCTGGCTGGACGGGTAATAGCAAAGTTAGCAACGAGCTTTGGGAAATTAGTAGCCGTTATACACCTGTTGATCGATGTGCAGATTATACTCAGGCAATGATGGATTTAGGGGCAACTTTATGTACACGTAGTAAGCCTCGCTGCCAAGATTGTCCGATAAAATCAAACTGTCTAGCTTTAATTGAGGATAAAGTTAAGCAACTTCCAACGCCTAAACCCGCAAAACCTTTGCCTGTTAAAGATATTGTTTTTGCAATACTTCAAAATCAGGACAACCAAATTTTATTGGAAAAAAGGCCCCCTCTTGGTATTTGGGGTGGTTTGTGGAGTTTGCCAGAATTTAGCTCAGTTAATGATATTGAAACATTATGTGAAAAACAAAACATTAAGATCAATTCAATAATACAACTTGATAAAAAGCGCCATACTTTTTCACATTATCACCTGGATTACACAGCAATTAAGGTGAAAATAGATAACCCTACTAATAATGTGATGGAAGCTAATCAATCAGTCTGGTATAAATCTGATCAGATTAATTCATTAGGACTCGCAAGTCCTATTAAAAGACTTTTACAAAATCAATAAAACAGAGAATATTATGACAAGAATGATTAAGTGTTTAAAACTTGGAGTAGAAGCAGAAGGTTTGGTTTCAGTTCCTTTCCCTGGCCCTAAAGGTCAATTTATTTTTGACAATGTTTCTCAAGAAGCGTGGAAAGAATGGATAAAAATGCAGACAATGATTATTAATGAACAACGTCTAGCAAGTTTTGACCCTAAAGCGAAGAAGCTTTTAGAAGATGAAAGAGAGAAATTTCTTTTTTCAAGTGAGTTTGAAATGCCTGAAGGATATGTGCCTCAGAAAGACTAAGGGCAGACTTAAGGCGAAAGACAAAAGGCGCAAAGGAGAGCAAGAGCTTCGGTTGCGGTATATTTTAGTCTTTCGTCTTGAAACTTTCGTCTGCTTTTCTTATCTCTTCATTGAGTCAAAAAACTCTGCATTTGTTTTAAAGTCTTTAAGCTTACCTAATACAAATTCAGAAGCGGACATCTCATCCATAGGTTGTAAAATTTTGCGCAAGATCCAAGTTTTTTGCAGCTCTTCAGGTGCAACTAAATAATCTTCGCGACGTGTACCAGAACGATTAATATTAATAGCTGGGTAAACACGTTTTTCAGCGATTTTACGTTCAAGGTGTAATTCCATATTACCAGTTCCCTTAAACTCTTCGTAAATCACCTCATCCATTCTAGAGCCAGTATCAACAAGGGCTGTAGCGATAATAGTTAAACTACCACCTTCTTCAATATTTCTAGCTGCACCAAAAAAACGTTTCGGTTTTTCTAAAGCATTAGCATCAACACCACCTGATAAAATCTTACCTGATGATGGCGTTACCATATTGTAAGCTCTTGCTAAACGTGTCAAAGAGTCTAACAAGATAACTACATCGTGTTTATGTTCAACTAATCTACGTGCTTTCTCAATAACCATATCTGCAACTTGCACATGTCTAGTTGCAGGTTCGTCAAAAGTACTTGAAACCACTTCACCTCTTACACAACGTTCCATCTCTGTTACTTCTTCTGGACGCTCATCTATAAGCAGTACAATTAAGTAACATTCTGGATTATTTTCAGCAATAGCATGAGCAAGACTTTGAAGGATCATTGTTTTACCTGCCTTAGGAGGTGAAACAATCAATCCACGTTGACCTTTACCAATCGGAGCAATTAAATCAATAACTCGACCAGTAAGATCTTCACTAGTACCGTTACCCTGTTCAAGGACAAACCGTTTGTTAGCGAAAAGAGGGGTTAAATTTGAGAAGAGGATTTTATTTTTTGCATTTTCTGGCGCTTCAAAGTTTATCTTTTCAACTTTGAGCATTGCGAAATAACGCTCATTATCTTTAGGTGGTCTGATTTTCCCACTAATCGTATCCCCTGTACGTAAACTAAAACGCCTTATTTGACTTGGGGAAACATAAATATCATCTGGTCCAGCTAAGTAAGAACACCCTGGGGATCGTAAAAAACCAAAGCCGTCTTGTAATATTTCTAGCACACCATCGCCATAAATATCTTCGCCGCTTTTCGACTGTTTTTTTAGGATAGCGTATATAACTTCCTGTTTTCGGGCTCTTACGATATTTTCAATACCAAGAGATTCAGCAATAGTTACAATTTCACCAATTTGTTTCAGTTTTAATTCGGACAGATTCATATATATGAGGATTTCAAGAAATGATAAACGGCAATAGCCGTCAAATAAATAAGATAATGTGGGGGATAAATTTGTTGTGTACCTAAGATGCTCTGAATCGAGCAGATAACGGAAGTATAGGTTATTAACTAGAGTTATGCAAACATTTTTAATTACAAGTTAGTTATAATTAAAAATAGAAGTGAAAAAGCCTTAAGCTAAATCACTCCATTTCCTGACAAACTCAGATATTGCTATCAATAAAGTCTGCTAATTGAGATTTAGTTAAAGCACCTACTTTTGTTGCTTCAACTTCACCGTCTTTAAAAATCATTAACGTTGGGATTCCACGAACACCATAGTGTTGAGGCGTTGCAGGGTTATCATCGATGTTTAACTTTGCAACGGTTAACTTGCCAGCATATTCTGTAGCAATTTCATCAAGTACGGGTGCAATCATTTTACAAGGACCACACCATTCAGCCCAATAATCAACTAATACAGGGCTTTCTGACTTAACAACAGTATCGTTAAAATCAGCATCCGTTACATGAAGGACAGAGTCACTCACGTTATTCTCCAAAATTTTTAAAAGCTAACTATAAAATTGATTGCAATAAGTTGTCAATCAATTTCAGACAAATGCATTTTTAAGTTATCCTATACAGTATGAATAAAACGCATCTAACGAAAACACGATTCAGTAATTTAGAGTTATCAGACTCTATTATCAAAAGCCTAAAACAAGCAGGATATACTGAATGCACCCCCATTCAAGATAAAACACTGCCGCTTTCTTTACGAGGAAAAGATGTTGCAGGGCAAGCACAGACAGGGACAGGGAAAACAGCTGCTTTTTTATTAGCCACTTTTCAACATTTAATGAATGATGAAAGTGAAACTATAAAAAATCCTCGAGCTCTCATTCTTGCCCCAACCCGTGAATTAGCAATTCAAATTCACAAAGATGCAATGCAACTAGGCAAACTGCTTAATTTTAAATATGCCCTGATTTATGGCGGTACTGACTATAAAAAGCAGCAAGATTCGTTAAAAGGCAGTGTTGATATCGTTATCGGCACGCCAGGCCGTGTTATTGATTTTCAACGACAAAACATACTTAACCTAAATAATATTCAAGTTACCGTGATGGATGAAGCGGATAGAATGTTTGATTTAGGTTTTATAAAGGATATCAGGTATCTATTAAGAAGGATGCCAGAGCCAGAAAAACGCTTAAATTTACTTTTCTCAGCCACTTTGTCCTACAAAGTAACTGAATTAGCTTATGAGCATATGAATAGCCCTGAACTTGTTAAAATTGAACAAGAAGAGGTCACTTCAAAAGCTATTACCCAAAGTGCCTTTTGCCCAGCAAATGACCAAAAAGTACCTTTATTGCTTGGCTTATTAAAAAAACATCAGCCCGAAAGGTCTATTGTGTTTGTTAATACCAAGCGTTGTGCAGAGCAATTAGAGGACTATTTAAATGCAAATGACTACAAAGTTGCTGTTTTAAGTGGGGATGTGCCACAAGACAAGCGTCAACGTTTGTTAAATGACTTTCAAGAAAATAAAGTTAATTTAATGATCGCAACTGATGTAGCAGCTAGGGGCTTACATATTCCTGCAGTTTCTCATGTGATTAATTATGACTTACCCCAAGATGTTGAAGATTATGTTCACCGTATAGGCCGAACAGCTCGCTTTGGCACCACGGGTATTGCATTTAGTTTTATTTGTGAAGATTACGCTTACTCTATGCCAGATATTGAAGAATATATTGGTGAAAAAGTGGCTGTTAGCCCAATTACTGAAGATATTTTAGCAACGGATATTAAACAGCCCGCAAAAAGGCCGCCTCGCAAAAGTAACTATCAAGGTAAAAAACCAAATTCTGCCCATAAAAAGCCATACAAACCAAGAAATAAACCTCAAGAAAAAGAGTTTGCTTCTAAACCTGCCCCTAAAAAGAGCACAGAAACAAATATTCCTACAAAAGTTAAGGCATCAACGACCGAAAATCCTCAATAGCCGGAAAATCATTAATTTCTCTTTTTGCTAATTGGGAATCAGGTTTACTAATTGAAATTAAATATTTGATGCCATAAAGTCTAGCTGACTTTAAAACAGCTAGACTATCATCAACCAACAAAGTTCTTTCATTGTCAAAAGCTTGCTGTTGATATAATTGAGTCCAAAATGCTTGGGTTTCTTTTGGTGAACCATAATCATGTGAACTAATGATTTGGTCAAAAAAATGGCTTAAACAGGTTTCTCCCATTTTTAAATCAAGGCTTGCTCTATGTGCATTTGTCACAAGAATGACCTGCTTAGAAGATTGCCTAAGTGCTTCTAAAAACTCAGTTACATGCGGTAAAACTGAAATTAACCCTGCTATTTCAACTTTTAAACCCACGATATCAAGCTTTAAAACATCACTCCAATAATCAAGACAATACCACTCAAGCTTACCTTCCATTTCCTTAAATTTAGGCACAAGTTGTTGCTTTGCTTGCTCTATAGTTAAGTTATTGTGTTTAGCATAACGGCTAGGCACAAATTCTAACCAGAAATGATTATCAAAATTCAAATCCAGTAATGTCCCATCCATATCTAATAAAATAGTATCTATATTATTCCATTCAATCATTTCAGTAGCTTATTCCGTCAAAGTGCGAATCAATGTAATTTAGTATTTTTCTTCAGCAAAGCATTTGGAATAATTGTTGGTGGCATTTGCACAAAAAAACCTTTTTTCTCTAAACTCTGTAAAACTTTAGCAGAATCTTCTCTAGCAAGTTTTCGATCAGCCGTGATCTCCAACTCCATTACAAATTCAATTTTGCCAAAACTATTTAATAATGGCTCGGGAATATCTGAAAAATCATCTTTCTTTTGTAAATAAAGATACAGTTCATCTTTTTTAAGGCTTTTATAAATATAACTTTGCATTACAATAATCCAATCATTTCAAATTTAGAGTATTTTAGCACTTATGGACGATTCCCCCATTAAACCCGAGAATTTCTTTAGAACAGCATGCTATTTCGAAGGCTCTCTTATCCTTGTGGCAGTGGTATTAGGCTGGATAGCTGATATTGACCCTTTTGAGCATATATATTTTTCTGAAAATGCCATACTTTATGGCTTGTTTGGTACTCTTCCGTTATTTTTTATATTTTTAGTCATGAATCAGATGAAATTTGCTTCAATACAAAATATAAGACAGATTTTGCTAGATACTCTAGGCCCCAGTTTATATCGATATAAATGGGCTGATTTATTTATTCTGGCTGCTATTGCTGGTATTTCTGAAGAAATTTTATTCCGTGGACTTATTCAACCTTGGATGGAAAATTCATGGGGGATGACTGCTGGTTTAATTGCGAGTAATGTACTTTTTGGGTTAGTTCATGCAATTACCCCTTTATATGCTGTATTAGCAACCAGTGTAGGTATTTATCTTGGTTTATTTTTAGACTATGGTGGTGAACGTAACTTGCTAATACCTATTGTTATTCATGCTGTATATGATTTTCTAGCTTTTTTAGTTATTATGAAAATTTATCGGGTATCTCATCTTAAAGATACAACTAATTCATCCGATCAATAAAACCCCTTAGGACCCTGATGACAAGCCACAAACAAGAAAAGTCTGAACTAACCATACATTGGGTTATTGTTGGCATCATGCTTACAATGCTTATTACTTATAATATTATTTGTCATACCATAGGTACTGATATACGTATTAACCTTGCTGAAGAACAACGTGTTTTTATCAGAAGTATCTTCTATGTTATCGCCATTATTTTATTCCCACTTAGCAATTTATTACGTCACATTCTTCTTAGACTGAACCAGACGATGCCTGGTGACAATCCTGCTAAAAACCGTTATTTAATGACAACAATTATCACTTTAGTCACTATTGAAATAGTCGGTATGTTTGGGTTTATTATGTTTATGCTTGGGGATGAATATAACTCTTTATATATATTCTCTGTTTTAGGTGCATTAGGCTTATTCTTACATCGCCCTAGAGAACAAGAGTACAGACAAATTATTGAAGCTTTAGAAAAGTAACTATGCTTTTATACAAGAACTATTTGAATGAATGGATGAAAGGAAATTAATTTTCCCCAGTCTGAGACAATGCTGTTGATTTAACAAATGATACTTTAGCTTCGCTTGATTCGAGCGAAGCTAAAACATATAAAGCGTTCTCGCCCTAGCAATTATTCAATATTTATTACTTCAAAATCATGAGTAATATCTACAGATTTCCCTAACATAATAGATGCTGAACAATATTTTTCAGCCGATAGTTTTACTGCCCGTTCAACCACAGTTTCTTTTAGGTTTTTTCCTGTCACTTTAAAATGTAAATGAATACTACTAAAAACACTAGGTACAGCATCTACACGTTCCGCTGTTAATTCAGCAACACAATCAATTATCTCGTGTCGACCTTTTTCCAAAATATCCATTACATCATAAGACGAACAACCACCAACGCCTAATAAAAGCATTTCCATTGGACGAATACCAATATTTCGACCACCGTGATCAGCAGGGCCATCCATAACAACAGTATGTCCACTACCACTTTCACCTAAAAATGCTCTACCATCAACCCATTTAACTGTTGCTTGCATAAAAAATCCTCACTTAAATAAAATAGTTATATAATTCTACATTGAGATTGCAGATAAAATTGATTTATTATTTAATATACTGCATTGTACTGGCGATAACATTTAGTAAACAGGGTAAGTTGACATGTCATTGATCGAAAAAAAGAATTACAATCCAAATGCAATGGAGCATTTTTTACGTCTTTGTCATACCCGTAGTTATCCTGCTAAAGCCGTTATTGTAAGACCTGGTGATATTGGTGATAAATTATTATTTATTGTTGATGGCTCTGTTAGTGTCATTGTTGAAGATGAAAGTGGTCATGAACTTATTTTGGCCTATCTTAATAAAAATGATTTTATCGGTGAGATTGGTATTTTTAAAGGTTCAGAAACCAGAACTGTTACCGTTAAAACCCGTACAAAATGTCACCTAGCTGAAATTTCTTACGACCGCCTAAAACAAGCCTTAAAAGGTGAGTTATCGGAATATGCGACTGATATTCTTTATATGTTAGGCGAACAGCTTTCTACACGTTTATTAATTACCAGCCGTAAATATCAAGATCTTGCTTTTATGGATGTAGAAGGGCGTATAGCCCGTACATTGCTTGATTTATGTAAAGAGCCTGATGCAATTACCCATCCTGATGGCATGCAATTAAGTATCACTCGCCAAGAAATAGGTCGTATTGTTGGTTGTTCTCGAGAAATGGCTGGCAGAGTCTTAAAGGAACTTAATGATAAAGAATTAATTTCTGCACATGGTAAAACCATTGTTGTCTTTGGTACTCGGTAATTTTCTGACTGTATGACGAGTATTTTATTAGTTTTTACTGGGGGTACAATTGGTTCTACAACAGTTAATGGCACTATCGATACCTCTAAAAGGCAAAACTTTAAATTACTAGAGTTATACAAAAAAAACTATTCTAATAGTCAAAAATTTAACTTTACAACAATCCAGCCAATCCAGCTGTTAAGTGAAAACCTACACCCATCTAACTGGGAAACACTTATTCAAGCGATTGAAGCAGAAAATATATCTCAATACGATGGTATTATCGTCACTCATGGCACCGATACATTAGCTTTTACAGCAGCTGCACTGGGACTATATTTTAATGCTATTAAAATCCCCCTATTATTAGTATCCAGTGATTACCCGTTAGACAACCCTAAAGCTAATGGCCTAGATAACTTTAACTGCGCTCTAGAATTTATTTTACAAAGAGCTGAAAAAGGTGCTTTTGTATCTTATAAAAACCCAAATGGGCTTTGCTCTATTCATATTGCCACAAGACTTGCTTCTTGCTTACAACTCAGTGGTAACTTTATCAGTGTGCAGCATAAAGCTTATTTAAAGTTTGAAGCTAATACTTTTCAACAACTTAGTTATATAGATACATCCACTTGCCAAGCAACACAACTAAACCCTGTTTTTTCGACAAAAGTATTGCTAATAAAACCCTATCCAGGTCTTGATTATTCTCATTTTCAATTAAATCATATTGATGCTGTTATTCATGATCTTTATCACTCAGGAACCGCCTGTGCGACTTTAGATTGGGGAAAGAACCATTCCTTATCTGCCTTTATTGAAAAATGTCATAAAAATGATATTACTTGTTATATGGCACCTGCTATTAAAAATACCGAAGCTTACGAAAGTACTCGTACCTTAGTTGAGCAAGGCGCTAAAATGATCTGGAATATGTCTATCGAATCAGCTTATGTAAAGTTATTACTAGGCTTAAGTAATTTTATTGATAATAGTGCTATTGATCAATTTTTATCAGCTGATATTGCTTTAGAGCATATTGATAATCAGTCTAATTAAATATAATTGGTAATTACTCAGCGTAAAATGATGGGTTCCTCCGCTCTGAAGCCCTCTCCTGCTGGAGAGGGTTGGGTGAGGAGAAATTAAATAATTCTCTTTTACGAAATGCTTTTTTCTTTATTACTAAAAGCAAAAAAATAAGAAAAAATCATTTATTTTAAACTCTCCTCACCCAACCCTCCCCAGCAAGGGAGGGCTTAAAAGCAAGCTCTGTCAATACAACATTGACGTATTTTAAATTACGCTGAGTTGTTACTATAATTCTTAATCATCTCCTCTGCAGGTACTGGCTTGCAGAAATAATATCCTTGATATTTATTACAGCCGTTATCTTGTAAAAACTGTAATTGCTCAACTGTTTCCACTCCTTCAGCAATCACTTCCAGGCCTAATTTATGTGCTAAAGCTATAATACTTTCTACAATGACTTCATCAGAAGTATCAATATTAATATCTCTTACAAAACTCTGATCAATTTTAAGCTGACTGAGTGGTAATTGTTTTAAGTAAGCTAAAGAAGAGTAGCCTGTACCAAAATCATCAATAGAAATTGCAATCCCCATCATTTGAATTTGTAACATTTTATTAATGGTATCTTTAATATCTTCTATTACAATACCTTCCGTTAATTCTAACATCAGGTATTTTGCTTCAATCCCTGCGGATTTAATAGCATTCCTTAGGTTTTTTATAAAATCTTCCTGTCTAAATTGCCTAGGACTAATATTCACAGCTATATGTTCTAAATAAAGACCCGCTTGCTGCCATCTCTTAATTTGATGACAGACGTCCATTACAACCCAATTTCCTATATCTACTATTAAATGACTATTTTCTGCTATAGGAATAAATTCAGCAGGTGAAACCATACCTTGCTCAGGATGATTCCATCTTAGTAATGCTTCTGCACTCCGAATATCTCCTTTAGTATTAGTTTGTCCCTGATAATACATAACTAATTGATTCTTGCTTAATGCCGTCAATAACATACGTTCTATAGAAGATTTTCTATTATGTTCTTCTTGCATTTGTACACTAAAAAAACTAACTTGATTTCGTCCTGATTTTTTTGATCGATACATTGCTGTATCAGCTTGTTCTAAAACCTCTACTGATTCATTAACAACATCTGGAAAGACTGAAACCCCAATACTAATTGAAAATACTTGTTTACCGTGCTCTAACTCAAAGGGTTTATTTATTGTGTCCCGTATTTTTTCAGCCACAATGGAGGCATATTCAATCATATCTGTCATTGTTGAATCATAACCAGTTATAAGGACTACAAACTCATCCCCTCCTAAGCGACAAACCGTATCCTCATCTCTAACAACTAATGTAATACGATTTGCTACCTCAATTAATAACTGATCGCCAACATGATGGCCTAAAGTATCATTTAGTGATTTGAAATGATCTAAATCCATAAAAATTACAGCACCAAAATGATTATGTCTTTTTGCTGTAATCATCGCTTGGTCCAAACGTTCCAGAAATAACCGTCGATTTGGCAATGTTGTTAAGGGATCATAAAAGGCCAATTGTCTAATTTCTTCTTCATTAGATTTTTTATCACTAATATCAGAAAAAATACCTACATAGTTTGTTACCTGTGAATCATCTTTAATAGCTGTAATAATTATTCTTTCGGGAAAACAAACACCATCTTTACGACGATTCCATATTTCACCTTCCCATCGTCCTTTGTCAGCCAACTCTTTATACAGTGCATTAAAAAATGCCTTATCATGCATACCTGAATTTAATATATTGGCATTCTTACCTAAAACTTCCTGTTCTGAATAACCTGTAATATCTTTATAAGCTTGATTAATGCGTAATATAGTTCCTTTAGTATCAGTAATAACCACCGCATCGTGCGATTGAAAGGTTATCGCAGCAATACGCAATTCGTCTTCTGCCTGTTTTCTCTCAATAGTAATAGCTGTTAACCCTGCCATCCGTTTAATAAACCCTAAATCTTTCTTACTAGGTGCTTTAGGCCTTTTATAATAAATAGCAAATGTACCTAATACTTTTCCCTTTGATGATAAAACAGGTTCTGACCAACAAGCATATACTCCTGCTGATTTGGCCAGTTCCTTAAAAGGTACCCAGTAAGGATGCGTCATAATATCTTCCACAATAACTCGCTTTCCAATAAAAGCAGCTGTTCCACAAGAACCCACCCCATCGCCTATTGCCATACCGTCAATGGCATCATTATAAAAATCAGGCAAACTCACAGCGGCACCCTTTATTAAATGTTTGCCCTTTTCATCTAATAACAAAATAGAACAAATCATCTCGGGATTTAGTTTCTCAGCACTTTTAACAATAGCACTTAAAATATCCTTAAAACCTTCATCTTTAGCCAGAGATTCTAAAATTAAAGTTCGTGATAACTGCTCTACTTCTAATTTCTGTCTTAGTAATATCTGTTGATTTAGTTTATTATTTATTGAGTTTAAATCACGTGTTTTAAACTCAACTTGTTGTTCTATATGTGCAGTTCTACCCGTAATAATTAACAACCCCACACCAGTAAGACTTGTTAGTACTAGCCCACCTAATAAAATCCACCAAACATTCCACGTTGTTTGACTTGATAAAAACTGTTCCGAGGGTCGAAAAGTGATTTGCCATATATTTTCTGATATTTGAACTGTTTTTCTCGCTTCTAAAGAGATGAAAGAAATTGGTTTAACTGTATTATCAGCAAAATTACTGTATATGACATCTGTGTCATTTTTAATTTCAATTTTTAATTGGTTATCAGCTAAAGCCAATAAAGCGTCTGTTTTCTCATCTTCAATAATAAAAACAACAGCAATAAACCCTAACAAATAATCTAATTTTTTCTTAGGTAAAGGAGTCGGTAAACTCTTTTTGTAAAGAGGTACATAAATAGACGTTACTTGTGAATAAGTGTCCTTGCGCTCTAAATGAAGCTGTCCAGTTAGTAAAACCTCACCTGTATTAGCTGATTGATTTAGTGCAATAAGTGCCTTTTTATTTTCTCCAACATTATGGCCTAATAATTCTTTATTGTTTTGATAAGGTTCTATGTATTCGATACGGTATTGACTATTATTAATTACAGACAAAGAAGCTTTACCATCACTTACAATGCGAGGTATCCATTCAATAGCGATAATATCAGGATGATGACGCAAACTAGATCTTGTTAATAAATAAAATTCCTCTTTTGTTACTTTTTCATCAGCATTAAAAAAATCCCTAATATTTTCAGCTATATTCTTATGCGCATGAATTTCAGCTTCAAGTACATTCTGAACTCGCTCGACCCTATGCTCAAACAATGTATTAATACGCTCAGCCTCTTGTTGTTTGCTATAAAAAAACATAGCGAGCAGCAAGAGTAATAACAAACTTAATGGAACCGCAACCGTAGCTCTTCTTGGATACCAAATTGATTGAGGTTTAGCTGCAAAGGCTAAAATAATAGGAGTAAAAATTAACACACCAATAACATCACCCACCCACCAAGTGAGCCAGGCAAAAATAAAATCATCAGCGGCTAAAATACCTTGTAAATAAAATACTCCAATACAAATGGTAGGGGCAACCACACAACTAACAATGGCACCGTAAAAAAAGAATAGTAATATTTTAGATAAATCTAATAAGCTATCATTTCGTCCTACAAAATGCTGGATTAACAACATACCTAAAATAGCTTGTGCGGAAGAGGCAAATGATTTTATTAAAGTAAGGACTAGGGCATTTTGAAATCCTTCAATTATTTCCCCACCAAAACTAACATAAATCTGAGTACAAAAAATACCAACAAATAAACCAGGTAAAACACGCCAACCATAAAGGAGCATAACGGCTAGAGCTATACCTGAAGAAGGCCAGACAGGGGAGGAATTACTTGGCTCTAATGCTAATAATTCACCAATAACCCCGCCTGCAAAATAGGCAATAGCAATCAATAAATTTAATAAAATGGGTTTAATAACTGACATCTAATTACTGTTCTATATCTAGTCAAATTTCCAACAATCTTAAAGTATAGCTCACTATTTTCAATTAGATTGAGATACAAGTTTAATTCTTAACCATTAATTTATTCAACTTATCAAAATCAAAGTTCTGTTCTAAAGCATCTGTAATAACATTAATCCCTGCTTCTCTTTTTTCTTCTAAATTAACAGAGTTTTGTTTTTTATAGCTTGCCCAATTTAATAAAACATCACATGCCTTTGCTGAATCAAATAATCCATGTAAATAAGTCCCCATTACTTTATTATCATTTGAATAAGCTCCATCTTTTTTACCTTCTAACATCATTACAGAGTTTTTAAGTCCTTCACCTTGAGAAATACCTGCATGTATTTCATAACCAGTAATAGGAGTGTTATCAATAGTCAAAATACCATTTACTTTCTGTAAATATTTTTCTACTTGTAAAGTTGTTTCAATTTCTAACAAAGCTAATCCATTACTTGAACCCGCAGTACCTTCGACTCCTTCTGGGTCATGGATAGCTAAACCTAGCATTTGAAAGCCCCCACAAATCCCCATCACTTTTCCATCATAACGTAGGTGTTTATTAATAAAATCACTCCATCCCATATCAATAAGCCACTTCAAATCATCTCTTACCGATTTGCTGCCTGCTAAAATAATTAAATCAGCTCCCTTACAATTTTGGGGATCTTTTTCAAAACGCACATTAATATCTGGATGTAATGATAAGGCATCAAAATCAGTATGATTACTCATTCTAGGAAAACGAGGTATAACAATATTAAAACTTGCGGTGTCAGTTTGCTTATATTTATTGATAGCAACTGAATCTTCCGCATCTAAATAAAAATCATGTAAATAAGGCAGAACCGCTAAAACTGGTTTTCCTGTACGCTTTTCTAACCAATCAATCCCTGGCTGTAATAATGCCATATCACCTCTAAAGCGATTAATTACAAACCCAATTATTCTTTGCTGTTCTGTTGTTGATAATAGTTCAAGCGTTCCAACAAGATGCGCAAATACCCCACCTTTTTCAATATCTGCAATTAAAATAACAGGGCAGTCTACTTGTTCTGCAAACCCCATATTGGCAATATCACCTTCTCTAAGATTTATCTCAGCTGGACTGCCTGCGCCTTCAACAACCACTATTTGGTATTGTTTTTTAAGTCTTTCATGTGATTCTAAAACAGCTTTCATTGCCTGCTTTTTATAATGATGGTATTCCTTTGCAGAAAGGTTTTCTGATGCTTTACCATGAATAATAACTTGTGCTGTTTTATCTGAGTTTGGTTTAAGCAATACTGGATTCATATCTGTATGCGCTTCTAATCCACAAGCAACCGCTTGAACAGCCTGTGCTCGACCAATTTCTCCGCCATCAACAGTCACCGCACTATTTAATGCCATATTCTGAGGTTTAAAAGGTACAACTTTAATACCTTTTCGATAATAATAGCGACATAAAGCCGTAACTAAGGCACTTTTACCCGCATCTGAGGTTGTTCCTTGGACCATTAAAGTTTGCACTGTTTTTTTTGTTGCTTGCATTAAGAAAGATTAGTTTGAGCTGAGTTCGTATAATAGGGGATAGAAATTAGATTAATATCCTACAACATGAGTTTATCCCTTATTTTAGCTGTTCTACTTGATCACTGGCTAGGAGAACCCCAAAAATACCACCCTTTAGTTTTCTTTGGTAACTTAGCAAACTATGCTGAAAAAAAACTGAATCAACAAAAACTAACAATTTTCTTACAAAAATTGTTAGGCTTGATTGCTTTGTTATTGATGGTTTTACCTATTACTCTATTTATATATTCTATTACTCAATACCCACTAATTAGTTCGATACTTTCTCCTGTTATTCTATATTTTTGTATTGCTGCAAATAGTTTGAAGCAACATGCTCTATTGGTATTTCAAGCACTTGATAATAGTGATATTAAATTAGCCAAAAAGGGGGTTGCAATGATTGTTAGTCGGCAAACAGAAAAAATGACAGAAAGTGATATACGTAAAGCAACAATTGAATCCGTATTAGAAAATGGCGCTGATGCTGTTTTTGCTCCGATTTTCTGGTTTATTATTGCTGGCCCCACTGGTGCTATTCTTTACAGATTAAGTAATACTTTAGATGCAATGTGGGGATATAAAAACCAGCGGTTTTTATATTTTGGTTGGGCTGCTGCTCGATTTGATGACTGCCTAAATTGGATTCCAGCTCGCCTTACTGCACTAAGTTATGCTTGTTTAGGTCATACAAAAACAGCCATTAACTGCTGGAAAAATCAGGCCAATTTATTGGATAGCCCCAATGCAGGCCCTGTTATGACAGCTGGAGCGGGTGCATTAAATCTACAATTGGGTGGCCCTGCTTGGTATCATGGAAAACTTAAAAATAAAGTCTATTTTGGTACAGATAAATTACCCACTAATAATGATATTATCCGTGCAAATTCACTTATCACAGCAACTCTAATCTTATGGATAGTGCTGATTATTATTTTACAGTTCTTAGGAGAGTATCTTGCTTGAGCATGGAGGCCATTTAATTGAAGCAGCAAAAAAATATAATATTCCCCTTAATCAATGGCTTGATTTATCAACAGGTATAAATCCTAATGGCTGGCCTATTCCATCTATTCCAGCAGAATGTTGGCAGCGTTTACCTGAATCTGACGATGGCTTAGTTGATGCGGCTAAAAATTATTACCATTGCCAATCAGTTTTACCTGTCGCCGGTTCTCAAGCTGCGATACAAAGTTTACCATTATTACGAAAGAAGTCGAAAGTTGGCGTTTTATCCTTAGCTTATGCTGAACATGCCTATAGCTGGAAAAAAGCAGGGCATGAAGTTATTGAGTTATCTGAAACAACTATTAATGATCAACTCCATAAGTTAGATGTATTAATTTTAATCAATCCAAACAACCCAACAGCCCAAAGGTTTACTAAAACTCAACTACTTGAGTGGCATCAACAATTAAATCAACGAAATGGCTGGCTTATTATTGATGAAGCTTTTATAGATTCCACCCCAGAACATAGTTTATCCAGTCACCCTGTGACCAATGGACTTATTATCTTACGTTCAATCGGTAAGTTTTTTGGTTTAGCTGGTATTCGCTGTGGTTTTGTAATTGCCAATCCACATATTATTAAGCAACTTGATGAACTATTGGGCCCATGGACAATTAGTAATCCCAGTCGTTACATTGCTACTGCTGCATTACTAGATTTCAGCTGGCAAAAAAACACTCAGATAGAACTAGAAAGTAAGTCAGAAAGGCTAGCTTTGTTATTACAAAATAATGGTTTAAAAATTAATGCTCGAACTGATTTATTTCATTGGATACAAACTGATCATGCTGAATTCATTCATCACTCACTTGCTGAACAAGGGATTTTGACTCGTCTATTTCATAATCCTCTTAGTCTCAGGTTTGGATTACCTAAAAATGAGGCTCAATGGGTTTATCTAAACCAAGTTTTAGCTACTGCTGCTTATAAACTATAAATAAGGAATAAACAGCTAGAGTTCAACTTAATTAAACAATGATTAATTAAGTTATTTGTTTTTAATTTTTTTCTAGTCTATCAACTAAAACTGATAGATTATAAATTAGATGTTCCACATGGAACATCTAACACTAAAGATGAGTTTATTTTAAACTCTGATATCCTTTTTGCTGAAAAGAGTCTTAGAGTTGTTGAGGATATGAAAACTGCTGTGTATTATCAAAAGTACCTCGCTTATCTAAATAATACCAAGCACCTGTTAAAAATATGAAGATTGTTAAAATAGAAAAGCTAATCTTCCAAATACTGTAAGGCCTTTCACCTTGTACCTTTCCAGTTCTAGCATTAATAACAAAACGATAAGATTTATCCCTGTACCGAAATGCTGCCGACCAAACAGGAAGCAAACAATGTTTATAAGTATTATTTTTATGTTGTGTTTGAATGGAGTGAACTCGCTGATGATCACCAGCAATATCATGAGCAATATCACGGTATATTTTGTTATCCATCACCTGTTTAGCATAATCAAAACCTTCATCTAAATCCACTTGATAAAATTCACTACTAAAGCCACTAAGATAATTTTCATCATAGGGAATTAGCTTATCTAAATCCCAAGGTTTTAGAGTATCTACAATTTTTCGGGGTAAAGACCGACTTGCACCAATCAACACATCATCAAAAAAACAAGTAACTTGACCAGAAACAGAAGTCCAACGAATTTTAGGTACTTTACGCGTTTCTGTAACAAGTCGTTTATTACGCATCACTTGAACTCTTTGTTGCACATAATAAGTATCGCCCCTTTCACCTTGGTAATAGGTTTGAGTGTCACTATCAAAAGTCCAAAATGGCAAATATATTCCATTCAGTTTAGTTTTACTACGTGAATATTTTTTTACTGCATTTGGCGCAAACCATAAACTTTTTATCCACTTATGAAAGAGTTTTTGTGCTGTTTTCTGCTTAACACTAAAAGGTAATAATGATTTAGGAGGAATAGACTTGATATGTTCAGTGCTAGAAACAATAGGTGTACCGCAAAAAGGACATTCACCCGCATGAACACTGGATTTAAACTGAAAAGTTGCACCACATTCATCACAATGAATATTGTTTTTAACCGTTGTAACGCTAGATTCAGATAATTGTTGTAATGCTTGATGTAAGGGAAACTCTTTTATACTACCAGCACGTAGTTCAATATTATTTTCGAAATCACAATATTCACAAGCCTGATACTGAGTACCTGGTGCGTATTTTAATACCGCTCCACATTGCGTGCAGGGAAAGCGCTTTGAAGCAGGACTCTTAGAAACTTTAGTAAATTTCACAATATATAAAGGAGATTAGCTCAACATTTCCAGCAAAATAGAATGCCAAAATTTTTCATCTATTTCCCCCACTTTTTCTAGTAAACGCCTTTTATCAACTGAACGAATTTGGTCTAATAATAATCGAGCTGGACGATTATTAAAAACTATTTCAGGTCTACACCCTAAAGGCTGACCTTTGCTTGTTAAAGGTGCAATGATAACTCTTGGCAGAACTCCATTTAAATCATCAGGGGACACAATTAACGCTGGGCGTGTTTTCTTAATCTCTGTACCAAACGTAGGATCAAGATTAACCCAATATACTTCCCCACGTTTTACCATTGCCATTCCTCAGTAATATCATCGGGTAAGCTGTCATTCCATACGTCATCCTTTATTTCCTCTTCGTCCTTATAACTATCAAACCAACCAGCCCTTGGTTTCTTTAAAGCTTCAATGACTAAGGTTTTACCTTCAATTCTTAAATCAACATCATGCTTTAAAGAGCAAGCCTCTAAAAAACTAGCGGGGATAATAATCCCTTGGGAATTACCAACTTTTCTTAAATGGGTTTCCATCATTATCTCCATTAAAACTAACAAATAATAACAATGTTATAACATAGGCTTTATAAATAAGTAAAACAAACGGTTTGCAGGTAATTCTTAAATCCTTCAACAAACATAAATACTTAACATATTTATTTCCTTTGTTACTTTCCAATACAAAAAGAACTAAAAATACGGCCTAACAAATCATCAGAACTAAATGTACCGGTAATTTCTGCCAAGCTATTTTGAGCTTGTCTTAAATCTTCAGCCACTAATTCACCCGCTTGATTTTGTAATTGTTCTAATGCATTTTCAACACTTTGTTGACCATCAGTTAATGCGTCAATATGGCGTTTTCTAGCAATAAAGACATCATCCGTTTCACCATTAAAACCAACACTTTTTTTAAGATGATTAAACAACAACTCCATTCCAATTTCTTTTTTTACTGATAAATAGATTTGGTTACCATGTTCAGTTTCTGTTATTTCTGGCTCCACTCCCAGTAAATCTATTTTATTGTAGACCTTAGTTATATCTAAACCTGTTGGTAGTGTTTTAATGACTGATTCAATTTCTGGATCAGTACTATCAATTAATAGTAAAACTTTGTCTGCTTGTTTAATTTCTTCATGTGCTCGGCGAATGCCTTCTTTTTCAACTAGATTATCACTTTCTCTTAATCCAGCAGTATCAATAATATGCAGTGGCATACCATCAATTTGAATTCTTTCTTTTAAAATATCACGAGTTGTACCCGCAATATCTGTAACAATAGCCGCTTCATGTCCCGCTAGTGCATTAAGTAAACTTGATTTCCCTGCGTTAGGTTTTCCTGCTAAAACTACTGTCATTCCATCTCTTAATAAACGACCTTGCTGAGCAGTTTTGTGAATTTTTTGTATTCTTGTCGATAGATTTATAATTTTTTTTTCTACAATTCCATCTGTTAAAAAATCAATTTCTTCATCTGTAAAATCTATTGCCGCCTCTACATAAATTCTAAGTTCTGTAAGTTCTTCAACTAATTCATTTACCTGTTCAGAGAAAACACCCTGCATAGACTTTTGTGCAGAACGTACAGATTGTTCTGTACTACTTTCAATTAAATCTGCAACCGCTTCTGCTTGAGCCAAATCTAATTTATTATTTAAAAAAGCTCTTTCAGTAAATTCACCTGGATTAGCCAGTCTTGCACCTAAACTGATCACCCTTTTTAGCACCATACCTAAAACAACCGTTCCACCATGCCCTTGCAGTTCTATAGTATCTTCACCTGTATAAGAAGCGGGGTTGGGGAAATAAAGCAGTATGCCTGAATCAATCACAGATCTATCTTCATCTTTAAATGAAGTAAATATTGCTTGTCTAGGTTCTGGTGTTTTATGGGTTATGCTTTTAGCAATTTCAAAAGCTGAAGGCCCTGAAATTCTTACAATACCAACCCCTCCATTTCCTGGCGGTGTTGCAATGGCTGCGATGGTATCTTGTATTATTTCTTGCACGGTTTTTTTTTAGTTTTTAAACGTCTTTTACTAAAAAGGGGAGCTAAAAAGCTCCCCTCTCTATTGCTTCAATTACTCTAAACAAGTATTACTTTTCAGCATCAATTTGTTTGGTAATGTACCACTGCTGGCAAATTGACAATGTGTTATTACATACCCAGTAAAGCACTAAACCTGCTGGGAAGAATAAAAAGAAAACAGTGAAAACGATTGGAAACATTTTCATTACTTTTGCTTGTAATGGATCAATCGGCGCAGGGTTTAAACTTTGCTGAATCTTCATGGAAATACCCATTAGAATTGGCAAAATAAAGTAAGGGTCTTGCGCAGATAAATCTTGTACCCATAATGCAAAATCAGCCTGACGTAACTCTACTGTTTCAATCAGTACCCAATATAATGAGATAAATACTGGAATTTGCACCATGATAGGAAGACAGCCACCCATTGGGTTTACTTTTTCCTTTTTGTACATCGCCATCATTTCAGTATTGAAACGCTGTCTATCATCTGCAAATTTTTCTTGTAATGCTTTCAACTTTGGTTGAATTTTACGCATCTTAGCCATCGAGCGATAACTCGCTTGAGATAACTTAAAGAACAATAATTTAATACATAGAGTCACACCTAAAATAGAGAAACCCCAGTTACCAATACGATCATGTATTTGATTCAGTAACCAGTAAATTGGTTTTCCTATAATAGTTAACCAACCATAATCTACCGTTAATTCTAAACCTGTCGCTACTTTTTCCATCATTGGTTGGATTTTTGGTCCAACAAATAAGTGTGAATTAAAAGTAACATCTGTATGTGCCGCTACATCAACTGCAGGAGAGTATGAGCCAATAACATAACGCCAGTCTTTCAGCTTTTTAGTATAAAAATGATTTTCTTGATCAGCAGGTGGAACCCATGCAGTTGCAAAATAATGCTGAGTCATAGCACTCCAACCACCTAAAGTAGAAACACTTAGGTTTTCTTCTTCCATGTCATCGTATTCTACTTTTTGATACTTTTCTTCCTCGGTATAAACAACACCGCCAGCATAAGTTCTGATAAAAGTATTTCCTTTATCATCAGCATAAGGGACTCTTAATAGTTGACCGTATTGTCTACCTGTCCAAGTCTGTGCTGAATCATTGCTTACTTTTTGGTCTACATTAATATCGTAACTTCCACGAGTAAATGTATAAACCTTAGTAACAACTAGGCCTTGATTATTTGTCCATGTTAATGGCACCGATAAAGTATCTTGTCCTACTTCTAATTCATAACTTTCTTTTTCTATAGAATAAAAAGCATGATGATCAGGACCTGTTGCAGAACCACTGCTAGCAATCAAACCACTTTGCGCTAAAAATAGTTTTTCATTATTACTATCAAATAAGCGAACAGGAGAAAGATCTTTTTCTGGTGCGTCTAAACCCACTAGAGCAAACATTTTCTTTACTGCAGTATTCTCTTTTTCATGTGGATACTGTAATAAATCTAAATTACGGATTGTTCCGCCTTTAGTATCAATTTCTATTAAAAATACATCAGTTTTAATAGTAAGAATTTGATCTGCATGAACATCTAAAACAGGAACAGCCTCTAAATTTTGTCCCGAAGCTAGTGGCTTGATATTTCCAGTGTTTGGTAAATCTTCTCCAGAATCGACAACAATAGGTTGTTCAGTAGCTGCAACAACTGGCTTTGGGCCATAATCTATTTGCCATTGTTCCCAAAGCATGTAAGAAACCATTGCAAAAGCAATGACTAGTAGAAATCTAATGTTATCCATCGTTATTTACCAATTTTTTTTGGAACTGGGTCTATACCGCCCTCATGAAAGGGATGGCATTTTAATAATCTTCTTATTGTAAGATAGGAACCTTTAATAGCTCCATGAAGCTGAATTGCTTCCAGGCCATAACTTGAACAGCTAGGATAAAAACGGCATCTTGGGGGAAGTAAAGGACTTATAAATAATTTATAAATTTTTATAAGATTTATGAGTAAGAATTGCATCGCTCAGTTAATTTAAGCCAATGCTTATCTAATGATTTAGTTAATAAAGCAGGAGATGCATTTGCTGCATCCCTTCTTGCTAAGACCACAATATCAATATTAATTAAATCATGTTGCTTTAATCTAAAATTTTCCCGAACAGATCTTTTAATTAAATTTCTTGTCACTGCTTTTTTAACATTCTTTTTAGCAATGGCAAGACCTAACCTAGGATGATCCAATTCATTTCTGATGACTAGCAAGGTAAAAAACCTATCAGTAGATTTTACTGGTTTAGCAAATACCTTTTTATAAGCCTCAGGATCTTCTAGTTTTAACTGAGAGGGAAAACTATAATCTTCGCTAGCCAATTATACAGTTAGCTCAGCACGACCTTTTGCTCTACGAGCGTTTATTACTTTACGACCACCTACAGTAGCCATTCTTGCACGAAACCCGTGAGTTCTTGCACGTTTCAATTTACTTGGTTGGTAAGTTCTTTTCATTTGCCTAAGCCTTAATAGTGTTTTAACAAAAAACGGATAAAAAAGACTCGGGATAATAAGTCAAAACTATTACCCCTGTCAATTATATTTTATAAACAGCCTGTGTTTAATACTGTAAACTACTTGTGTATAAGTTTTGCTTTTAATATAAAATATAATAACTTATCTTCGCTCTACATTTCGCGATAATTATAAATCACCTATTTGATTTCCCCCTAACTTTATTTAATATAATCAATGAGCTCAATTTGGAATACTTGTTTATCTAAACTTGAAAATGAAATACCTTCTAATGACTTTAGTACCTGGATCAGGCCATTACAGGCTGTTGAAAAAGGTGACACTCTAAAATTATTAGCACCAAATCGTTTTATTATTGATCATGTTAAACAACATTTCATCAGCAAAATTGAAGACGCTGTGTATGAATTTTCAAACGGTACTTTAATATTACAGTTTGAAATTGGCTCAAAAAAGACAGCACCTCTGATTCAACCTAAGCTGTATAAAAAATCAACAGAAAAAGAAAAACCTAAACGTTCTACTTTTTTAAATAAAGCATTCACTTTTGATAGTTTTGTTGAAGGTAAATCAAATCAACTTGCCCGAGCAGCCTCTATTCAGGTTTCTGAAAATATTGGCAAAGCCTATAACCCCTTATTTTTATATGGTAGCTCTGGCTTGGGTAAAACACATTTAATGCATGCAATTGGCAATGCAGCCATTGCTAAAAATCCTTCAGCACATGTTGTTTATCTTCATTCTGAAAAATTTGTCCAAGATATGGTTCAAGCTTTTCAACACAATACAATTAATGCCTTTAAAGACTATTATCGTAGTATCGATATATTACTGATTGATGACATTCAATTTTTAGCAGGAAAAGAACGTTCTCAAGAAGAGTTTTTTCATACATTTAATAATTTATTAGATAAAAAACATCAGGTGGTTTTAACCTGTGATAAATATCCAAAAGAAATTGAAGGTTTAGAAGATCGTTTAAAATCGAGATTTGGTTGGGGATTACCAGTTGCGATTGAACCACCTGATCTAGAAACTCGTGCAGCTATCCTTATTAAAAAAGCAGCTTTAGTTAATGTAGAACTCGCTCAAGATGTTGCTTTTTTTATTGGTAAACGAATTCCATCTAATGTAAGAGACTTAGAAGGTGCATTAAGAAGAGTCGTTGCTAATGCACAATTTACAGGCAAAGAAATCACTATTGATTTTACTAAAGAAGCTTTGCATGACTTAATCTCATTACAAGATAAATTAGTCAATATTGATAACATTCAAAAAACAGTCGCTGAATATTTCAAAATTAGAGTAGCTGATTTGTCCTCTAAAAATCGTAGACAATCTATTACACGCCCAAGACAAATTGCTATGTGTTTAGCAAGAGAGCTCACTAGTCATAGCTTTCCAGAAATTGGAGATGCTTTTGGTGGAAGGGATCACACCACTGTTATCAATGCTTGTAAGCGTGTTAAAGCCTTAAGGGATAGTGATATTAAAGTTTCTGAAGATTATCAAAACCTGTTGAGAACTTTATCGCATTAATTGCGACAAAGTTGTGGATAAAACAGGTGTAAAATAAGGCTTGGTTTTTATCCACATTATAAAAACAGATTAGATAAGAGCTTTAACAACAAGCTAACTAATTGATTATTTGATAAAAATATCACTTATCCACAGAAATACGGCTTACTAATAATAATAATCTATATAAAGATATATATTTCTATTATTAATAAGCTGGATAAAATAACTTTAAATCACAAATAACCTTTAAAAAAATAATGTAATACTTATTTCATAATCAAAATTTGTTTAATAAGTCCTGTGGATAAGTTTGTGTTTATCACTAGTTTTAATTTGTTCACTACTTGTCTACTTTTTATATAGGGTCATTTATAACCAAGATATCCACAACTAGTATGTTATTTAACAAACAGCTTTACATGTATAATAACATATTGATTTTAAAGGTTAATTATGACTTTTCAACAGTTTTATTTTTACTAATAACAGTAATAAGTTTTAAATAGATATTATGAATTTTATTATTAATAGAGAGCAATTACTCTCACCTTTGCAACAAATAGTCAGCGTTATCGAAAAAAGGCAAACCATGCCTATTCTTGCTAATGTGCTTGTTGTAGTAAATGAAGATGGTTTGGTATTAACAGGAACTGACCTTGAAATTCAGTTGATTGCTAAAATTAATCTTGATAATTACGAAGCAGGTCAAATTACAGTGCCTGCAAGAAAGTTTTTAGATATTATTCGATTACTGCCTAATGAAGCAGAAATTAAAATTGAATTAAAAGACGATAAGGTAAAAGTTACTTCAGGACGAAGTCGATTTTCTTTAACAACTTTAGCAGCAGATAATTATCCTGAATTTTCTGAGTCAGAATTAGATAATCAATTTTTAATAAATGCAGGTCAGTTTAAAAAAGCATTAGATAAAACTGTTTTTTGTATGGCTAATCAAGATATTCGTTATTACTTAAATGGATTGTTACTACACATATCAAACAGTAAATTAAAATTAGTCGCTTCAGATGGCCATCGTTTATCAATTTATGAAGATAATATTGGTACAGCCACAGGATACGAGTCGAGAATTATCTTACCTAGAAAAGGTGTTTTAGAACTTGCACGTTTATTGGATGATGATGAGGTTGAATTAAACATTCAATTTTCAACAAGCAATATTAGAATTTATTTTAAAGAGCTCACATTCTCTGCAAAATTAGTTGATTCAAAATATCCAGATTTCAGTAAAGTGTTTGATCAACCCTTTTTCAATCAAATTCATATTCAAAGACAATTACTAAAAGATGCTTTAACTCGAGTGTCTATTTTGGCTAATGAAAAATTTAAAGGTATTAGTTTTAATATTTCAGATAATGTTTTAAAGCTAAATTCACACAACCCTGAACATGATGAAGCTAACGAAGAAATCATTATTGAATATCAAGGTGAACCTTTAACCATTGCTTTTAATTCACAATATGTTTTAGATGCAGTTAGTAATTTAGATTCTGAGTTAGCTGTTTTAACGATTGCCAGTAATGCTAGTAGTTGTTTTATAGAAGAACCTGAACAACAACTTTACAAGTTTATTGTTATGCCAATGCGGTTATAGAATTTTTATCTAGAAATATAAATGAGCTTACAGAAACTGGATATTTATTTTTTACGCAATATTCAAAAAACCTCTATTGAACCATCCTCTGGAATTAATTTAATTACCGGTGAAAATGGGAGTGGTAAAAGTTCCTTATTAGAAGCTATTTTTATTTTAGGTAGAGCACGATCTTTTAGAGCGACTAATATTAAACAAGTTATTCAGTTTGAAAAGACTGAATTGATAGTATCTGGTCAGTCTATACAAAATAGCGGACATTGTTGTCATTTAGGTATTCAGTTTAATAACAAAGGATGTGAAATCCGGATTAATAAAGAAAAGAGTCATAAATCTGATTTAGCCTATTCTTTACCTGTTTTACTTATTCATCCTAAAAGTTATTTATTGATAGATGGGGGTCCTCAACTCAGGCGAGAATTTTTAGACTGGGGTGTATTCAATCATGAAGATAATTTTTTATCTTGTTGGCGTAAGTTTAAAAAAACTTTACAGCAAAGAAATTCTTTATTAAAAACTAAGAAAGTTAGTCAGATTAATGTTTGGAATACTGAACTTGTCCAGTACGGTACAATAGTCTCTAAATACAGGAAAGAATACTTAGAAAAACTAGAACCTATTTTTCTTGAAATTTGTCATTACTTCCTAGACTTTAAAGAACTAAAATTAAAGTATGTTTCTGGCTGGAATGACAGTGATAGTTTTATCAATTCACTGGAAAATGACTTAGATAAAGATTTGCGTTATGGTTTTACCCACAGCGGGCCACATCGATGTGATATCAATGTATTAATTAATGATCGTCTGGCAAAAAATTTTGTTTCTAGAGGACAATTAAAATTATTAATGCTTTCTTTAAAGTTAGCTCAAGTTAGATTAATGAATACAGAAAAGAATAATTCTGTCTGTGTTTTGATTGATGATTTAACAGCAGAGTTAGACATAATCAATAAAGCAAAGTTATTAGAGTATTTATCAAAGTTAGATTGCCAAGTCTTTATGTCGACTACAGAGCTTTCTAACTTTGGGGATTTAAGTAAGTTAGAAAATTACAAAGTGTTCCACGTGGAACATGGTGATATATGTTTAGCAAATTAATTGTCATGTTCCACGTGGAACACACAAAAATGGAAAAGGTATGAGTGATAACAATCAAGAATACGATAGCTCGAATATTCAAGTACTAAAGGGACTTGATGCTGTAAGAAAAAGACCTGGTATGTACATTGGGGATACCGATGATGGTACAGGGCTACATCACATGGTATTTGAGGTAGTTGATAACTCAATCGATGAAGCCTTAGCTGGGTTTTGTAAAGGTGTTGATGTTGTTATTCATGAAAACGGTTCTGTTTCAGTATCAGATGATGGTCGAGGTATCCCAGTTGATATTCATGAAGATGAAGGCCGATCAGCAGCCGAAGTAATTATGACTGTACTTCATGCTGGTGGTAAGTTTGATGATAATGCCTATAAGGTATCTGGTGGTTTACATGGTGTAGGGGTTTCTGTAGTAAATGCCTTATCAGAAGAAATGACCTTAGAAATTCGTAAGCATGGCCAATTACATAAACAAAAATACAGTATGGGTGAGCCAGTAGCACCTTTAGAAGCTGTCGGTGATGCTGAAGGTACCGGTACTAAAATTAATTTTTTACCTAGTAAAGAAACTTTTACAAATGTTGAATTTCATTATGATATTTTAGCTAAACGTTTAAGAGAGTTATCTTTTTTAAACTCAGGTGTTCGTATCTCATTAAAAGATGAACGCTCAGGTAAAGAAGATGTATTTGAATTTGAAGGAGGTATCAGTGCCTTTGTTCAAAACCTGAATAAAAATAAAACCCCTTTATTCGAAGAAGTATTTCATTTCACCGCAGAAAAAGAAGGTGTGACTGTTGAAGTGGCAATGCAGTGGAATGACTCATACCAAGAAAATATTTTTTGTTATACCAATAACATTCCTCAGCGTGACGGCGGAAGTCATTTAGCGGGCTTTAGAGGTGCATTGACCAGAACGATTAATCAATATATTGATTCCAGTGGTATTGCTAAAAAAGAAAAGGTAGCAACCACTGGGGATGATGCTAGAGAAGGTTTAACCGCTGTATTGTCAGTAAAAGTGCCTGACCCTAAGTTTTCTTCACAAACAAAAGATAAATTGGTTTCATCAGAAGTAAAACCTTTGGTTGAATCAACAATGAATGAGAAGTTACAAGAATTCTTGTTAGAAAACCCAAGCATAGCCAAAAACATTGCACATAAAATTGTAGATGCGGCTAGAGCACGCCAAGCAGCACGTAAAGCAAGGGAAATGACTCGCCGTAAAACAACTTTGGATATTGCAGGCTTACCTGGCAAGTTAGCAGATTGCCAAGAGAAAGATCCAGCGCTATCAGAATTGTTTATAGTGGAAGGGGACTCAGCGGGTGGTTCAGCCAAACAAGGCAGAGACAGACGCACGCAAGCGATTTTACCGCTTAAAGGGAAAATCCTTAACGTCGAAAAAGCACGTTTTGATAAAATGATCTCATCTGATGAGGTAGGTAACTTAATTACTGCTTTAGGTTGCGGTATTGGTAAAGAAGAATACAATATCGAAAAGTTACGTTATCACCGTATCATCATCATGACTGATGCGGATGTTGATGGATCTCATATTCGTACCTTGATCCTGACTTTTTTCTACAGACAACTACCAGAATTAATAGAAAAAGGTTATGTCTATATTGCTCAGCCACCTTTGTACAAAATCAAAAAAGGTAAACAAGAGCATTATGTAAAAGACGATACAGAATTAAATGAATATTTAATTCAATTAGCCTTAGATAGAGCACAACTACAGACTGATGAATCAACACCCGTTATTCAAGGCCAAGGCTTAGATACTTTAGCTACAGAGTATGCAGAAGTGATGGGGGTGATAAACCGCCTTACTAGACGTTATGACGATATCTTCTTAGAAGAAATGACCTATGTTCCAGCTTTAACAGCAGAAATCACACAATCTAAAGAAAGTTTTGAGCAATGGGTTAAACATCTAGAACAAAGAGTTAATAATAACGAGAAAAAAGCGGTTTATTCAGTACAGCTAAATTACACAGATAATGATATTTTTGATGTGGTTGTGGATAAAAAGCTAAATGGAATTACCAAGACCTTTGTTTTCCATACGCCTTTCTTCTTAGGTAAAGATTATTTAACTATCGCTAAGTACGCCAAAGATACCGTGGGCTTATTTACTGATCAATCTGTTATGCGTATGGGTGAAAAGTCTCAGCCAGTTGCTAACTTTAAACAAGCTTTTGAATGGATGATGAGAGAAGTTAAAAAAGGACAGCATATTCAGCGTTATAAAGGACTAGGTGAAATGAACCCAGATCAACTATGGGAAACAACACTAGATTCAAATAGCAGACGTTTACTGCAAGTTAAAATTGAAGACTTAATAGCCTCTGATGAGATCTTTACAACACTGATGGGTGATGTAGTAGAACCCCGTCGTGACTTTATCGTTAAAAATGCATTGGATGTTACTAATCTAGATGTTTAATTAAGCTTACATAGTTAATACGTAAACAAAAAAGGGTGGACTTTTAGTCCACCCTTTTTTTATGCCTGATAAAAACTCATTACTGGTCTAGTTAATAGTAATAGCGCTTTACTTTTTTCTAGTTGTACATGGTAATCTATTAATAATTAAACATGACCATAGAGTGGTAAGTTTACATAGATAAAAACGGGTAGGAGGGGCCTTTGGCCGCGACCGAAAAAACTAAGAGAAATCGCGGCCAAAGGCCCCTCCTACTTTTCTAATCATTTTTAAACCATATTAGGTTTGTTTGAAATTCACTAATAAAGTCAAAGCAAATAATTAGGCTTGATGTAGTTTCAATATTAGGAAAATAAGCACATGAAACAATATTTAGATTTACTGGATAAGATATTAAAAGAAGGTGTTCAAAAAGGAGATAGGACAGGCAGTGGCACACTGTCATTTTTTGGCCATCAAATGCGTTTTGATTTGCAACAAGGCTTTCCTTTAGTCACCACCAAAAAAGTACACTTAAAATCAATCATCCATGAATTACTTTGGTTTTTAAAAGGTGATACCAATATTGCCTATTTAAAACAACACGGCGTAAAAATATGGGATGCATGGGCAGATGAAGAAGGAGAGCTTGGTCCTGTCTACGGACACCAGTGGAGATCATGGCCAACACCAGAAGGCGAATCAATAGATCAAATCGCCACCATCATCAAACAACTAAAAGAAACACCCAATAGTAGAAGAATAATTGTATCGGCATGGAATGTAGCTGATTTACCAGATGAATCAATTAGCCCACAACAGAATGTAAAGAACAATAAAATGGCATTACCCGCCTGTCATGCCTTTTTTCAGTTTTATGTAGCAGATGGAAAGCTCTCTTGTCAGCTCTATCAGCGTAGCTGTGACACGTTTCTAGGTTTGCCGTTCAATATAGCAAGTTACGCCTTATTGACCCATATGGTCGCTCAGCAGGCTGATTTGGATGTGGGTGACTTTATATGGACAGGTGGAGATGTACATTTGTATCTAAACCACCAAGAACAAGCTCAGTTACAATTAAGCCGCGAACCTTATGCTTTGTCTAAGTTAAATATTAAACGAAAACCAGAATCTATCTTTGATTATCAATATGAGGATTTTGAGATTGAGGGGTATCAGGCTCATGAGCATATTAAAGGGGTTATTTCTGTATGAAAATTAAATCGAGAAAATAATGAATATACAAGATAAAGATGTTGTTATTAAATTACATGGCTCTTAACAAACCACAGGTTTAAGAAAAACGGGCTTATGGTCGATGCAAATCCTTAACAATCGATTAGGGATTTGCTCTTCCCAGAATCGCCTGTTGAGGCGATAACAAAATTCATCCAAGT